>OGOL01001563.1_pt1 | contig 20822 bp, 16 predicted proteins | sample 1552641 | NCBI WGS metagenome assembly OGOL01 (sample SAMEA2580140, study PRJEB22360) | human gut metagenome | biome: human gut; feature: human-associated habitat; material: faeces | place: Denmark | collected 2008/2010 | reverse complement strand
GAGTTGGACTCTCCCTTACATTATTTTTTCGGCGATCTTTGTGATTATACCGTTGGTCCTAATTGTTGTGTATGCTTTTACTGATGATAACGGGCATCTGACGTTTGCCAATTTTCAGAAGTTTTTCGAACATCCCGAAGCAATCAATACCTTCGTCTACTCCATAGGTATTGCCATCATTACTACACTTATTTGTATTTTGCTGGGTTATCCCGCTGCCTGGATACTTAGTAACAGCAAACTGAACCGTTCTAGAACAATGGTCGTATTGTTTATCCTGCCGATGTGGGTAAATATTCTTGTGCGGACTCTAGCTACTGTTGCTCTGTTCGACTTCTTTAGTGTACCGTTGGGTGAAGGAGCATTGATATTCGGTATGGTGTATAACTTTATCCCTTTTATGATTTATCCTATTTATAATACGTTGCAAAAAATGGATCATAGCTATATTGAGGCGGCGCAGGATTTGGGAGCCAATCCCCTGCAAGTTTTTCTGAAAGCAGTGCTTCCGCTTTCCATGCCGGGCGTGATGAGTGGGATCATGATGGTTTTTATGCCGACTATTTCGACGTTCGCTATTGCCGAATTGCTGACGATGAACAACATCAAACTTTTTGGTACGACCATTCAGGAGAATATAAATAACAGTATGTGGAATTATGGAGCAGCACTTTCGTTGATAATGTTGTTGCTGATAGCCGCTACTTCACTTTTCAGTACAGATGATAAAGATAACTCTAACGAAGGAGGTGGGCTATGGTAAAGAAAATATTTGCACAGACTTATTTGTGGATATTGCTGTTGTTGCTTTATTCTCCCATCGTAATTATCGTCATTTATTCATTTACTGAAGCTAAAGTTTTGGGTAACTGGACAGGCTTTTCTACTAAATTATATTCTTCGCTTTTCACAACAGGTGCACATCACTCTTTGATGAATGCACTGATTAATACGATTACTATTGCTTTGCTTGCTGCAACTGCATCTACATTGCTGGGAAGTATTGCCGCTATCGGTATCTTTAATTTGAAATCCCGCTCACGAAAGGCGATTGGTTTTGTGAATAACATACCTATTCTGAATGGTGATATTATAACCGGTATTTCTCTTTTCCTTTTGTTTGTTTCGTTGGGAATCACACAGGGATACACGACAGTTGTATTGGCACACATTACATTCTGTACACCGTATGTCGTATTAAGTGTTTTGCCCCGTTTGAAGCAGATGAATCCGAATATTTATGAAGCTGCCCTTGATTTGGGAGCTACTCCCATGCAAGCCTTGTGGAAAGTAATTATTCCGGAGGTTCGTCCGGGAATGATTAGTGGCTTCATGCTTGCATTGACACTCTCTATTGATGATTTTGCCGTAACTGTATTTACTATCGGTAACCAAGGCTTGGAAACACTTTCTACTTATATATATGCTGATGCCCGTAAAGGTGGTTTAACGCCGGAGCTTCGCCCGCTTTCCGCTATTATTTTTGTGGTAGTGCTGGCTTTGCTTATTGCTATCAATTACCGTGCCGGTAAAACGCAGAAGAAAGATTAATGGAATACTAAAATGTGCTACGTAAATAATATGAAAAGAATAATTCCTGTTATCCTGTTTTTACTGACTTTGACCGGTTGCTACAATTCCGGTGAACCGCGTGAGCGGGTCCTTAAAATCTACAACTGGGCGGATTATATCGGGGATGGTGTTCTCGAAGATTTCCAGACGTATTATAAGGAGCAAACCGGTGAAAATATCCGTATTGTTTATCAGACATTCGACATAAACGAGATTATGCTGACGAAGATTGAAAAAGGCCATGAGGATTTTGATGTGGTCTGTCCTTCGGAGTATATTATCGAACGTATGTTGAAGAAACATCTACTACTGCCTATTGATACGAACTTTGCGTATTCTCCCAATTATATGAACAATGTGTCTCCGTTTATTCGGGAACAGATCAATAAATTGAGTCAGCCGGGTGAAGAAGCCAGCCACTATGCGGTATGCTATATGTGGGGAACTGCGGGAATCCTTTATAATCGGGCTTATGTTTCTGATTCGGTTGCGTCGTCTTGGGAATGTCTTTGGAATAAGAAACATGCCGGAAAAATACTGATGAAGGATAGTTATCGCGATGCTTACGGAACAGCTATCATCCATGCTCATGCCAAGGAACTGGAGCAAGGGACAGTTACGGTTGAAGAATTGATGAACGACTATTCTCCGCAGGCCATGGAACTTGCGGAAAAATATCTGAAAGCCCTGAAACCTAATATTGCAGGTTGGGAAGCTGATTTCGGAAAAGAGATGATGACGAAGAATAAAGCTTGGCTGAATATGACTTGGAGTGGCGATGCAATATGGGCAATTGAGGAAGCGAATGCGGTAGGAGTAGACTTAGACTATGAAGTTCCCGATGAAGGTAGTAATATCTGGTATGACGGTTGGGTGATTCCGAAATATGCAAAGAATCCGCAGGCTGCCAGTTATTTTATAAACTTTATGTGTCGTCCGGATATTGCTTTGCGCAACATGGATTTTTGTGGATATGTAAGTTCGATAGCTACTCCTGAAATTCTGGAAGAAAAGGTAGATACTACCCTTGATTATTATGCTGATTTGAGTTATTTTTTCGGACCGGGTGCGGACAGTATTCAGATAGACAAGATTCAATATCCGGATCGTAAAGTAGTGGAACGGTGTGCTATGATTCGTGACTTCGGAGATAAGACGAAAGAAGTTCTTGATATTTGGTCACGTATCAAGGGGGATAATTTAGGGGTGGGCATTACTATTCTTATCTTTATTGTTGTTGCTTTGATGAGTGGTTGGATGATTTATAAGAGGTGGCAGCGATACAACCGCCAGAAACAACAGAGACGCAGACGCAGACGAAAAAAATAAAAAGGAACTAATAGATTAGTTCCTTTTTTATCATAAGTTGCTTGTAATAGAAGCGTTATCGTCTTTTCATTGTACGGAGGGTGTCTTTTGTTTCCTTATTTATACGGAGAGATTCGATTGTTTTCTGTATTGCCTTGTTGTAAGTCCAATCGTCCAGTTTGCTTTGTTGCAGGTATTTCATTGTCTTTTGCGGAAATTTAATAAAGCAGATAGAGATCATCCATGCCATAGCCATGCGTGCGTAATAGGCTTCATGCTTAAATAGATCGGCATATGCTAATAATGAATCAATATGCTCTTCGTTTATATAATGGAATAACATTACAATGCCGAAACGTATTTCAAATTCCTTTTGTGATTTCAGATAAGGCTGGATAAATTGCCATACGGTTTCTTTTCCTTTTCGTACGGCTGTTTTAAGTTCACTGCTAAAAATATCGCATACTGCCCAATTGTTGATTCGAGGAATAAACAGGCTTATATAGTTAATCTGTTCGTCAAGGTTCATTTTGGCTAAGCCAATAATCATTCCCTGAAGCATTGTTTCTTCATAATAATTGGTATTGGCTGTTTCGACAAATGGACGCCAATCATCTTTCTTGATTATTTCTTTTGCCATTGTCCGCAGTTGAGGTATACGCACACCAAGAATATTGTCGGTTCCAGGGAGTAGGTAAGAGTGGAATTTTCGATATTTCGGATCTGCTAGTGCTTTTAGTTCTTTTCGAATGTTTTCAGCTGTAGTTGTTTTCATATAGTTTGTTTTTTTACAAAAATAAGAAAAAAGAGTGTGTTTTGATTATATGTCCACTCTCTTTCTTATTTCTTTTGTCAATAATGTAGTCACTCTATTCCTTTTTTATAGATTCACAGGGTGTTATTTTGAAATACTCTTTATATCTGTTACGAAAGTTTTTTAAGTTTCTAAGTCCGATCATCTCCGGCACTACATTTACAGGACATTTTCCGCTTTCTAACAGTTCGCGGGCTTTTTCCATGCGGATACGGTAGATAAAGAATTTGGGAGCTTCTCCTGTCAGTAATTTCCATTTATTGTAGAAAGCGGTTCTACTCATACATAATTGTGAAGCTATGTCGTCAATAGTCAGGTCCTCTCTGTCTATATTCTCTAAAATGAATTCTTTCACTTTGTTAATAAATGTGCAATTGGCGTTATCTAAGTTTTTTGTTGTCTGTATCCTTATAAATTGTTCACCGAATATTTGTTGTAAAAATGCTTTTCTAAGGAAACGACTATTTCTGATAAGAACAGTTATTTCTATTTTTAAATCTTCTATATGGAAAGGAATATACAGAAATGTATCAGCCAGAGATGTCTCTCTTTTGTGACGTCGGTCTATATCAATGTGGGAGCCGTAAAGGATAATAGGAATAATGGAAGTATCTCCGGATGTTTTCAATCTTGACGATAGTTCATTTCCACTCATCCCGTACAGTACGGTATCGCTAATGATTAAATCCGGATGTTCCTCCTTTATACTTTCCAGTACTTCTGAACCATTTTCGAAACTCTTTATAATGTAGTCTTTTGATAAATGCGCTTCCAGATAAAACCTGAAATTTTCATTACTGTCAGCAATGATAATAGTAGGCTTGGTTGAGCCTCTTTGGGGAGGAATCTTGTGGAATAAATTATCTATTTTTTTCTCTTCTTGATTTTCATTGATATGTATTCTAGGGCGTTCGGGTACATTTTTGTATGAATGCTTTAGTGGGAAATTCAATGAAACATTGTGGTTTAAATGATTGATAAGAATCTTCCCGTTGCATAATTCTGTCAGTTTTTTGCAAAATATACTTTTTGCAAAATCATATTCAAGTTCTTCCTTCCGTTTGAGCAACGGATGTCTTTTGCATTTATAGCATTGTATCAGTTTTCTATTTTCGAAGTTGTTTATGCTGATTTTCCAGTGTTCTGTACTTAGAGAGATTGAGAGTATAATTGTTTTTTTCGGTTCGGTATAGTCGATAGCGTTCTTAATAAATTTGTCGATGACTGGAGATATTTTACTTTGGTCGATCCATGCACTGGCATAATGAAATTCAGTTTTAACTTTTAATTTTACCTGCTTATTTGCGGCATGATCTTTTAGTGAATTGACTCTGTCTTTAAGAAAATATCCTAGTTCATACTCTGCAATATCTATGCTTTGGGGATGAATAAACAATTGTTTTAGGTTCATTAATCTGTATAGATGCTCATTGAGACAATCTATACTGCGTAATAGTTCCTGTCTGATTTCTTCAGGGTAATGCTTGTTGCATATCATTTGCAAAGAGATATGAATCTGAGTAATAGGAATACGTATGCTTTGAAAAGAATCTATAAAATACAGATTCTCTTCCTTCAAAAGATTTGTTTCTTTTTGCATGGTGATAAAATAGGATAAGGACCAGTATAATGAGACTCCTCCTGCTGTTAATAGAAGAATGGAGTTTAATAGATTGGGGATAGCTATTACTATAATGATAGAAGTGAGGAGTGACGTTGTTATTAAGTATTTCATATCAATTCGTTTTTTAGAAACGCCACTTAGTGGGAATTGACCCACTCCTTTTGTTTGAGAAAAAAGAGGAAGCTCACTGTAACTATGATCTCATAGTTGTACATTGATAAACTCGAGTAGAATAATGTTTGAGATTATTTACTTTTTGAAGGTCAATATCTGGAAAACGAGGTCTATATGTAGAGTCTAAATCCTAACATTTTGAATCATTTTTCAAGGAATGGTGAATTTCCTCCAAGTAACAATAATTAATAAATCAGTTTTTCTTATTTGTTGAATGTCGCATATTATGAATGCGGCACGATGTGGGAGGTGAGCGTATTGTTTGTATGGTGCTATTGAGAGAGCTCCTAATTAGCACCTGTTTGCGTTTTCTCATATATAAAGTGAATAATTATGTAAAACGTCTTTTGTTGTCAGAAGGTATCTATTGTTACTTCGGTGTAAAAATAATGATAAGTAATAATAAAAGGACCGTTTTATTATAGTAAATGACTGAATTTGGTAATATGGTATTGTAAAGGTGGTGGTTGGTGTTGTAAAATTATGTTTTGTTAATGCTGTATTCCTATCATGTTTTGTGATATATAAAAAAGAGCGTGTCATATATACGTATGACATGCTCTTTGATCGTTTTATAGCAAATAAGTATTTACCTATTTTTTGCTCATATCGAAGTTGAATGTAGTAATGGGGAACTTATCTAAAGTTGTATTACCCACTTCTACCTTTGTCGCTTTTATAGCAAATTTTAATGTTTTTCCATTATAGGCAAAATCTCCTTTTTCGTCTGCCTGAACAGTTACTATCACAGTAATTTCGGTTGGTTCTTTTTCATTTGCTGTTAGTTGAGTCGAAGGATCAAATTTAATTTCTAGAGGTTCGGGTTGAAGTTGAAGTAAGATGTTATCTTTGTTTTCGTTGAAAGTAGCTGTGTAGGGAATTTTGTAATTGATATCTCCGATAGCTTTAATAATAATTTCAGCTTGGTCCGGATCTTCGATGATACTTTTAATCAGGTCGTCAACAGGAAATTTATTGATAGCAATTTCGTTGTCTTTTACTTCTGCGTTTACTTCAATTCCTACTGGTTCTTCACTTTCACCAGCATTTTCTGTGGGGATGACAGGGGCTGATTCAGTTGTCATTTTACCCAAGTAGTTTCCTTCTACGTCTTTAAGAGAATATACAGGAATATCCTCATCGTCATCATTACTACACGAAGTAAAGGTGGTAGCCAAGCTTAGTACCATTACGAATAAAACGAAACGATTAAAACAATATACTTTTTTCATTTCAATTAAAGTTTTCATACTGTTAAAAATTAGATTGTTAATTTTCAAAATTAAGGTGTACGTACAATAAGTAAATACTTGAGATATTGAAATACTGCATGAAGATAATAAAAAAGACAAATAAGAATAGTGACACTATTTTCTGAGGAAGGTGTCACTGTTTGAGTGGGATAGTGAGGCTGTCTAACAACAAAAAGATAGATGGTCTCTTTTTGGTAAAATCATCTTCTATGGTCTATGCAAATAGTAAGAGTTGTCTCATCGGTCTTTCGATAACACTCCGGAAGGGGTTCAATCTTTATTGGATTTGAGAGCTGGTTATCGGCTCTCTTTATCCGAACTCTTGTCTGTGCTGAAAACATGGTAAGTTATGTTACAGGGTTATCTGTTTTTAAGTGTCTCCATAGGGCTTTCCCTAGCTTTAGTTCCGTTAACTATAAAGCAGCCAATAGGCTTGTAATGAGGTAAAAATGATCGCATTGACGCCAAAAAATAGCAAACTATGCGTATTGTAAACTGGAGTTATACAAATTGCCTGACAAAGACTTGGTGAGATTTTGAGGATGGATTATTATACGTGACAACTTGGTCAAGCAAAAAGTATTAAGCATAAAGTCATTGGAAACATTCTCCCAAATGGCTAAGTTCGCTGCTTGCGGAGGGAAAACACAAAGCGTCTTTAATCAATGTTGTAAGAGCCAATATCATAGCAATGTCTTTTTCCGTGATACGAAAGTAAATTCCATTCTATTGGTCGTATAATAAAAAGTTCTTAATTTTGAAAATGTCTTATGTTTAGGAAGTAGCTATATACTTCTGATGAGCAGTTACTTGCATATACAAACTTACCCAAGAATACGTTGATGTTAGTAAACTTGGGTAAGATTTTATAGATCTGCTCTGATACTAAAGAATATCAGTTTAAATATCAATATGTATCTATTATTTCTTTAATACTATTCATGTTGTTTATCACTTTTCTTTCCTCAAAAATACCAAATAAAAAGTCGTTTGTCAAGTGTTTCAGAAGAAAAGCTGATTATTCATTGAACCAATCTATTTTCTTTGAGAAATACATCACCATTGCCAGGATAATAAATAATCCCAAGCTGCCTGTCAACAGAGCAAAAGTCTCTAACTGGATAAGGACAAATATATAAAGATAGAGTACTCCCAATAACCCAGACATGATTAATGAAGGTTTCTTTCTCTTGGTGATGCCAAACATATATCCGCCTACCAGTATAATAGTCAGTGTAGCAGATAACAGATAGGCAGGGTTGAAGCCGATGTGTTCGGAGAAGGAGAGGAGCAAACTGTAAAATAGACAGAGTGCCAATCCCACTAACAAATACTGTAAAGCATGAATACGGGTTTTATTCATAATTTCAGTGAAGAAGATAACGCCGAATGTCAACAGGATAATCAGGATAGCATACTTTGCGGAACGCATGGATTGCTGATACTGCTCTACCGGAATCTTGAAATTGACGCCGAAACTGGAATTATCTATATTTTTAATATTAAAATTGGTATAGTCAATCATTACTTGTGAGTAATTCCGGTTCAAGTTCAAGACTTGCCATTGTGCCGAAAATTCTTTCTCGGTAATATCCCGGTTATTGGGTAAATAGCTTCCTGTAAAGCTCGGTGTGTTCCAATTGGCTTTCAAGTCGACGCGGGTTGTTTTACCCAATGGGATGAAGTTAATGGATTGCGAGCCTTTCAGTTTGATTTTTACTTCGTAAGGCAATTTCTTATTGTTCTTCAGTTCCGATAAATCCGCAATGGCATGTACGCCCGTATTATCAATCCCTCTGTTATCCATTCCCGGCTCAAATACATAGACGGAATCTCCGAAGGTGATACTAATCTGTTCGCTGATACCACGCATGTCGGTCAGATTCAGACAAATAGCAGCTCTGTCGAATTGCAGTTGCCCCATATCTATTCTGCTCTTTATCAGTTCTTCCGAGCTGAAAGAACCTTTCAGAGTCAGTTCCGATTGATACACATTGACTTCATAGAGACTTCTTTTCAGGATTTCGGTCTTAAGTTGCCCGTTAATCAAAAGCTCGTCGGGGAAAAGTATCAGGTCTTTGATTGACACCTTCTTTTCTCCGTTGTTCTCTGTAACCACCGGATATTGAATATTCAGATAAGGGCCGGTGACGGTCTGTGCGAGACTCCATTTCTCGCTTACCTCATTGATTGCTTCTTCCTGCGTGCGTCCCCGTTCGGAAATAAGATTTTCAATCATGAACATAGGAATCATCAGAAGAAGGATTAATCCCCCGATAATGACCACCTTGATTGTTTTCGAGAAACGGTGAAGGCATCCCATAGGTTGCTGTGCCTGTTGCTCGTTTGAATTTTCATTGAAACCGTCCATAAGCTGATAGTGTTTAGATGAATGAATTATTCTGATTTTAGAAATTGCTCCAGAGCTTCAATATGAGATTTGAAAGCTTCCCTGCCTTGCGAAGTCGCTTGAAAGGCAGTTCGCGGCTTTCGTCCGACAAAACTTTTGTTGCATACGATATACCCCAGTTCTTCCAGGGCACGGGTGTGACTGGCAAGGTTGCCGTCGGTCAATGCGAGCTGCTCTCTCAGAAAATTGAAATCAGCTTCCTCATTAACCATCAGAACAGCCATGATACCCAGTCGTACCTTGCTTTCGAATGCTTTATTAATATATTGGAACGATTCTATCATTTATGATTTCTTTCTTTCGTAATGTAAATAGAACAATATGCCATAGAGGATATGGAAACCACCGAAACCTATCGTCCAGAACAGAAGTGAATGACCCGCCCAGAAACAGTCGACAGCGCCCAGGCAAATAAAAGCATATCCTAACCATGCCACACTGGAATAGGTAAACTTGGATGTATTGACCAATGCCAGTCCGTAGAATAGAAGCATGACAGATGCCAGAATATCATAATATTTGTGCATCAGGATAGAAATACACACAATACCGCCTGCCAGCATCGGAAGTGAAAAATTCCATAATGCCCGATAGGTGAGCCGGCTGAAAAAACTCTGTCCTGTCTTTTTGGATTTACAGTAAGACAGGATACCGGCAGTAACGGCTGCCAATACCGATGGCTATTATAGCCATAAATTCCAATGTGACGATTAAATACGTCTCTGGTGTGATAACTAGTGTCGCGATGTACGCGCCAGCCAATGCGTAAATGCCTGCCAGGATTGCGGCAAGCCCACTAACAGAGATAAACTTTGAGGACTTTTCCATCAACTCTTTTATCTCATTTACCGATTCTAATGCTTTATCTTTATTCATGTAAAAAGTACTTTGTAATACAAAGTAAAATAAAACATTTAAGATGAACAAGATTTTATCTGATTATTTCAATAAATAGGTTCAAAAAAGAAGTTGGATAGATGAAATTAGTCAAATATTTGACTAATTCGACGAAGATACGTATCTTTGCGCCCGAAAAGGTAAAAACGATAATAAGAATGAGAGAAGGAGCGGAGTTCAGAGAACTCATGTTGCAGGTTGTCCGCACACGTATGGCTTTTCGCCGGTCTATGCAACGGACATTAAAGAAGAATAATGCAGGTATTACATTCGAAATGCTTCAAGTATTGAGCAGTTTATGGCACGAACAAGGCATCAGCCAGCAGATATTGGCGGAGCGTATAGCGAAAGATAAAGCATGCCTGACTAACTTGATGAACAACCTGGAAAAGAAAGGATACGTCTGCCGGAAAGAAGACCCGAACGACCGTCGTAATAAACTGGTATTTCTGACTCCGGCGGGTGAAGAGTTTAAAGAGCAGATTCGTCCGGTTTTAGACCAGGTTTATGTATATGCAGAACACATTATCGGTATTGAAAGTATTGAAACCATGTTGTCTGAATTAAACAGTGTTTATGATGTTCTTGAAAAAATATAAACTATATCCGGTCATTTTATTCAGCCTGTTTTCTTTTCCCCAATTGATGCACGCACAAACAGACTCTTTATTTCTTACTGTCGACCAGCTCTTTGAACGGGGCGTACAATATAGCCTGCAACTTCAGGCGGATGCAATGAAAGAATCTATGGCACAGGAACGGACACGGACTGCAAGAACTGCGCGACTACCGGAACTACAGATTGGACTGAAAGGCGGATTCGTCGGTCAACCCGTCGTTTGGGAACGGGGACTGTCCGCACCTCTCTACCCGGACGCGCCGGACTGGTCACAAAATTATGCGATTGATTTGGCACAACCTCTCTATCAGGGCGGTAAAATCCGAAGTGCTATCCATAAGGCGGATATTGAAAAGCAAGTCGCCGAATTGCAGACTTTGACCGACCGGGCGGAGATTAAACTGAAACTGCTGAATCAGTATATGAATCTCTTCAGCCTCTTTAAGCAGCATGAGATACTGATGCGAAACATTGAAGAATCGGAACTTCGGTTGTATGATATACGGCGGATGAAAAAGGAAGGGCTGATTACTAATAATGATGTATTGCGAAGTGAGATGCAGTTGACTAACGACCGCCTGTCTTTGCAGGAAACGGAAAACAGTATTGTGCTTGTATCGCAGCAACTCGATATTCTGTTGGGGCAGGACGAGAGTGTATTATTGCGGCCAGATACTGCCCTGCTTTATCGAGCAGTTGCCTTGCAATCTTATGATGATTATATCGTTCAGGCTTATGCGAACAACCCGGTGATGAAATTGCTTCGTGCACAAACGGAACTGGCAAGGAATGAAATCCGTTCAACCAAGTCTTTCTCATTACCCGGTATATCGTTATATGCATCGAATACATTGGCACGCCCTGTCTCGCGTACCTTGGCGGATATGTACAATAACAACTGGAATGTGGGCGTATCGGTTTCTTATCCTTTATCCTCATTGTATAAGAACAATCATAAAATAAAAGAGAGCAAAATGAGGATGTCTTTGCGGAAGAACGAGGAAGAGCAGAAAATGCAGGGAATCCGCATGGAAGTACGTTCCGCATTCTTACGGCATCGAGAAGCCATGCAGAGGGTAGAGGCTTTGAAACTGTCCGTCCGGCAGGCGGAAGAAAATTACCGTATCATGCAGAACCGCTATCTGAATCAACTGGCTATCCTGACTGATTTGCTCGACGCAAATTCCGTCCGCCTGAATGTCGAGTTGCAGTTGGTTACTGCACGCACCCGTGTGATTTATACTTATTATCAACTTCAGAAGGCTTGTGGTCGTCTTTAATATACAAAACAGATATGGCAAATCAATTGAAAGAAAAACAGAAGAAGCTGAAAAAGCTCAGAATCCGCAATATTATTTTAAATTTGGTATGTATCTGTCTGGCAGGTTCCGGCCTTTGGTGGACTGCCACTTACTTTTGGCGTTATGTAAATTATGAAGTGACGAATGACGCTTTTGTAGACCAATATGTAGCGCCCTTGAATGTACGGGCTTCGGGTTATATAAAAGAGGTATGTTTTAAAGAACATCAATATGTGCGTCAAGGGGATACTTTACTGGTGCTTGACAACCGTGAATATCAAATCAAGGTGAAGGAAGCGGAAGCTGCTTTGTTGGATGCACATGGCTCACAAGAAGTGCTTCATTCGGGCATTGAGACTGCCCATACAAATATCGCCGTGCAGGATGCCAACATTGCCGAAGCAAAAACGAAACTCTGGCAACTAGAGCAGGATTATCATCGCTTTGAACGTTTGTTGAAAGAAGAATCCGTCCCGGAGCAACAGTTTGAGCAAATTAAAGCTGCCTATGAAGCGGCAAAGGCGCGTAATCAGGCACTGGTTGCTCAGAAACAGTCGGTACTCTCACAATATACGGAAACAAGTAAGAAAACAACGAGTGCGGAAGCCACCATTTTGCGTAAGGAAGCAGACCTCGATCTGGCTAAATTGAATTTGTCTTATACGGTTCTTACGGCTCCCTATGACGGATACATGGGCAGGCGGACTTTGGAACCCGGTCAGTATGTACAGACCGGACAAACCATTTCTTATCTGGTACGCAACAAGGACAAATGGATAACCGCCAATTATAAAGAAACGCAGATTGCCAATATCTATATCGGCCAACAAGTGCGTATAAAAGTGGATGCAGTGCCCGGAAAGATTTTCCACGGAGAAGTTACCGCTATCTCCGAAGCGACGGGTTCCAAATATTCATTAGTTCCTACGGATAACTCCGCCGGAAATTTTGTAAAGGTACAACAGCGGATACCGGTACGGATTGAACTGGAAGATGTCTCTTCGGAAGAAATGGCACAGTTGAGAGCCGGTATGATGGTAGAAACAGAAGCTCTGCGCAAATGATAACGATGAAGGAGTTGGAAGCACCTGTCCGCCAATGGGTGCCCGATTGGCTTGGACTTATCAGTATCTTCGTCGTGATTCTTCCTGTCACTATGCTCAATGGTTCTTATACGGGTAGTATGCTCGAAGTTTCGAATACACTCGGTACGAATTCGGAAGATATAACAATGGGATATTATGCAGCTTCGGCAGGCATGGCTATCGCGTATCCCATTATTCCTAAAGTCCTTGCTGCCTTTTCCGTGAAATCGCTGTTGCTGATTGACTTGATACTGCAATTCTTCCTGAGTTGGGTTTGCGCCCGTACGCAGAATGCCGATATTTTGATTGTTTGCAGTTTTGCCGTCGGCTTCCTGAAAGGTTTTCTTATGCTGTGGTTTATCCGTTACGCCCAAAAGATTTTCAGCCGGAAGAATGTGCGTAGCGAGTTTTATTCTTATTTTTATCCGTTAGTGTACGGTGGGGGACAGGCTTCGATGTTGGTAACCGCTCTGTTGGCATATTATTATAACTGGAAATATATGTATTATTTTATGATGATGCTGATTTTGATAGCTATTCTATTTGTTATCATCTGTTTCCGTCATAACCGCCCTGTTAAAGCCGTTGCCTTGTCCGACTTGCATATTCGTGAAATGTTTGTTATCTCGACCGGACTGCTGATGTTGATGTATGTTATCAATTATGGAAAAGTGCTCGATTGGATGGCGTCCGGCAAGGTATGCGCATATATCATCATAGCTCCTATGTTGATTGCCTTGTTTATCTGGTATCAGAGCCATTCGGAGAAACCTTATGTAAGTCTTGCACCCTTATTTCAGGCTAAAGCGATTGTCGGCTATCTTTATATGATGCTTGTCATGTTTTTCAGTACATCAACCACTTTATTGACTAACTATCTGACTATTATTCTGAAAGTGGACACTACGCATACCTATTCTCTTTATATCTATCTGCTTCCCGGATATATAGTCGGTGCGTTTATCTGCTTCTGGTGGTTTCGCTGGCAGCGTTGGCGTTTCCGCTTTCTGATAGCGGGGGGAATGAGTTGCTTTGTGATTTTCTTCGGTATCCTGTATTTCGGCATCTCTCCGAATAGCACTTATGAAATGTTATACCTGCCCTTATTCTTTCGTGGCTTGGGAATGTTGACTTTGATTATAGCTTTCGCCTTGTTTGCCGTAGAAGATTTGAATCCGAAATTCTTATTGTCGAATGCTTTCTTTCTGATTATTTTCCGTTCCGTATTGACGCCCATTATGGCTACTTCGTTTTATAGCAATGTACTGTACCGGCTGGAACAAAAATATATGTATTCTTTGTCGGAGACTATAACGACTGCCGACCCACTGGCAGCGTCACGGTATAGTCAATCTTTGAACAACGCACTGGCGCAGGGGCACGGAAATGCCGAGGCGGCACAACTGGCAACTAATTCTTTATATACCACCTTGCAACAGCAAAGTCTATTGCTCGCACTGAAAGAAATACTGGGCTATCTGCTGGTTATATCAATCATCATTGCTGTTGTTTCCCGTTTTATTCCGTTCCATAAGACACTCCGTGTCACATTTAAAAGAACAGGCGACGATATGGTTTAATTTGTCCTTCGCGGATTTTGATGAATGGTAATGCAATGATTGTTAGTGATTTTTTATATCTTTATGGCAAAATCTAAAATATGGAGACAAAGAAAGGCTTTCTCGAACTATTGCTCTTGACTGATGAGCAAGAATATACGATTGATCGATATTGGGAACGTGGTGGTATATTCGTTCTTTTACTATTTATATTGTCAGTACTGCCATATTCATCGAAAGCCCAGATGTCGTCTGATAGCCTCGTCCAAAAAATAGCCGGATATGTCGATGCTATACAGAATTTTGGGGATGTACTGCCGCAAGAAAAAGTCTATTTACACTTTGATAATACCAGTTATTATCAGGGAGATCCTATTTGGTTTCAATGCTATGTCGTCACACCCGGACTGAACCGTCCGACGGAGCTAAGTAAAACACTCTATGTAGAATTGTTGAATCCTGGTGGTGAGATAATTTCAAAACGAGTATTACCTATACGGAACGGTCGTTGTCACAGCAGTTTCGAATTGACGCAACTTCCTTTCTATTCCGGTTTTTATGAAGTCCGTGCCTACACGAAATATATGTTGAATTTTGGGGAGGAGATTATTTTCTCACGCGTTCTTCCTGTTTTTGATAAACCTGCTAATCCGGGTGAATATAAAGAGAAAAATATACAAAAGTATGCGGTTTACAAGTATCCGCAGACCAGAAAGAAAGCAATGAAGGCAAAAAAGGTTAATTTAAAGTTCTTTCCTGAAGGAGGAAATTTGGTAAAAGGTGTTCCTTCACAGGTTGCTTTTGAAGCAACTGATGCTTACGGAAATCCCATAACGCTCTTTGGTAGGATTATCAATCGGAGAAAAGAAGAAATCGGTCATTTTGCCACTATACATGAAGGGCGGGGCGTATTTACTTATATACCTACCGGTGAAGACGCTGACAAAGCCGAAGTGGAGCTTGGTGGAAAGAAGTATCGTTTTGACTTGCCGGAGGTCTGTTCGCAAGGGTATGTATTGCACGTTGATAATCTTACCTCGGAAGATAGTATAGCTGTCAGTGTACAGAAAAATACATATACACCATCAAACTTATTAGGCTTGGCTGTGATTGCTCATGGAAAACTATTAAATTCTTGTCTGTTAAATGTGGGGAAGAACACTCCTGTCTCCTTCAAACTCGACAAATCGGAATGGACACCGGGAGTAGTACAACTTGTATTATTCGATACTGCGGGACAGATCATTGCCGACCGTCTTGTCTTTACGCGAAAACCGGAACTGCTGGTAGTTGACGTACGCAAAAGCAAAGAGAGTTATCAGCCGTTTGAACGTGTCACGTTAGATTTTTCAGTTCGTGATACGACAGGTAATCCTGTGAGTACTCCTATGTCAGTTTCTATACGTGACGGGTGGGAGGAAGTGGAAAGTCGTCATTCTATGTTAGTGGATTTATTGCTGATGTCGGAGATTAAAGGGTATGTTCACCGACCGCTTTACTATTTTGAGGTGAATGACATGGAGCATAGGTTAGCTTTGGATTGCTTGTTGATGGTTCAGGGATGGAGACGTTATACATGGAAGTACGCAACGGGTGTAGAGCCATTTGAATTAAAATATATGCCTGAACAGGGAATAGAAGTGCATGGACAAGTCGTCTCATTCGTTAGGGGTAAACCAAAACCGAATATGCAAGTGTCTTCTTTCTTAGCGAAACGGGGAGAAGAGGAAATTCCATCCGGAATGACTTCATTTGGTCTTCTTGAAACGGATAGTTTGGGGCGCTTTGCCTTCATTACCAATATCGAAGGCAAATGGAATCTGATTCTTTCGGTGATGGAGAAAGGGAAGAAGAAAGATTGCCGGATTATACTTGATAGAGTTTTTAGCCCTCAACCCGTAAGGTATTTGGCAGGTGAAATGCAAGTTAGCGTTTCCGGAAGGGACACTTCGGAATTTGAACAGGGACTTCAAAATGACACCGTTGTTATGAATGATGTAGATTACAATCGTTTTATGGATGCCTATGAAGATTCGTTGGCGCGACGGGGCATACAGGAGAAGAATCACCGGTTGGGTGAGGTTGTTGTAAAAGCGAAGAAATGGAGTCGCGAGAAAGACATTTTCGAAAATCGTTCTAAGTCGGTTGCTTATTACGATGTGCCTTCGGAAATAGATGATATTCAGGACAAGGGGGATTATGTAGGCGATGATATTCATGAATTGTTGATTCGTATGAACCGGAATTTTATACGTAGGGTTGATCGTAACGGCGAATGGCTACAGTATAAGGGGCGTTCTCCTTTGTACGTTATCAATTATGAACAGACACAAGCTACTGAAATAGATCAGACCAGATATCAGACACTCCGCTTGGAAGCTATCAAGTCGATTTATATCAATGAGGAATTGTCGGCAAAGTGTCGTTATGCAGATTCACGAATGTCTCCATTGGAAGTAGACGAAATGTACAGTTGTGTTGTTTTTATTGAAACCTATCCGGAAGGAGAGATTTCCGTGAAGGGTGGGAAAGGAGTCAGAAAGACTTGGTTGGAAGGTTATAACAAACCGGCTGAATTTTATCACCTTGACTATTCCATATTGCCGAAAGAAGAAGATTACCGACGGACATTGTATTGGAATCCCGAAGTCTTGCCGGACAAAGCGGGTAATGCCCGCGTGAGCTTCTATAATAATGGCCGTTGTCGGAAGTTGAAGATAACAGCCGAAATGATTGCAGCTGATGGAACGATTGGGATGTTCAATGAGTGACCGTAGAACAAAGAAAGAGTTGCTATCCGGTTCAATACATTATTGAATGGGGATAGCAACTCTTTTTTATCTATATCGGTGATCTTTTTATAAAGTAACGCCTGTCTTGAAGATAGCTATTTCGCGATAACCTTTCTTTTCATTGTTAACGAATTCACCGCTCGCCACTTTGATAACGTAGTCGATAAAACGTTCGCAAGTCTTTTCCATTGGTTCGTTCTCAACGATTACTCCTGCATTGAAGTCAATCCAACCCGGTTTGTTCTTCGCTAGATTTGAATTGGTGGAAATCTTCATTGTCGGGACAAAGGTACCGAAAGGCGTGCCACGTCCGGTAGTGAAAAGTACCATGTGACATCCGCAAGCGGCAAGGGTAGTAGCGGCTACCAGGTCATTGCCCGGAGCAGAAAGCAGGTTAAGTCCTTTCTTTTGCAGGCGTTCGCCGTAAGGCATTACACCGGACACATAACTCTTACCACATTTCTGTGTACATCCTAAGGCTTTTTCTTCCAATGTAGAGATACCGCCGGCTTTGTTTCCCGGAGACGGATTTTCACCAACAGGCTCTCCGTGTGACAGGAAGTATTCTTTGAAATCATTAATCAAATGTACTGTCTGTTCGAACAAGCCTTCGTCTGAACAACGGTTCATTAAGATAGTCTCTGCACCAAACATTTCCGGCACTTCGGTCAGGACACTCGTACCGCCTTGTGCAATCAGGAAGTCGGAGAACATACCCAATAGCGGATTGGCTGTAATGCCGGAGAAACCGTCGGAACCACCACATTTCAGACCCACACGGAGTTCAGACAAAGGAACATCGGTCCGTTCATCTTTGGATACTTTGGCATACAATTCACGCAGAATTTCCATTCCTTCTTCATATTCATCACCTACTTTTTGAGTTACCATGAATTTTACACGGTCTTTGTCGTACTCACCTAGAAATTCACGGAATACATCCGGCTGGTTATTCTCGCAACCCAGACCCACTACCAACACTGCACCTGCATTGGGATGAAGCACCATGTCACGAAGAATCTTTTTCGTATTTTCATGGTCGTCGCCAAGCTGTGAGCAGCCGTAGTTATGTGGGAAAGCAACGATTGCATCCACGCCTTTTCCTGCTGTTTCACGGCGCAGTCCTTCTGCTAATTGTCCGATAATACCATTTACGCAACCGACAGTCGGAATGATCCATATTTCATTTCTTACGCCGACATCGCCATTCTTGCGGCGGTAGCCTTTGAAGGTTAAGTCTTTATGAGGGATATCCAAAGAGACCTGAATCGGATTATAGGTATATTCCAGTAATCCGGCGAGGTTCGTTTTGATATTCGTTTCGTTCATCCAGTCGCCTTGTTTCTTTGCCATTAGGGCGTGTCCGATAGGGTAGCCGTATTTAATGACGTTTTCGCCTTCGGAGAAGTTCTTTAATGCGAATTTGTGTCCTGCGGGGATGTCTTCATTTAATGTAATCTCTATTCCATCTACGGAGAGATATTCTCCTGCCGGGAGGTTAACAATGGCAACGGCAACGTTGTCGGCAGGATTAATTCTTAAATACTTTGTTTCCATGTACTTGTTAGTTGGATTTGTTTTTTTGTTGTTATTTGCTATGGTAATAATCAATGGTTTCTACTGTCAACAAGTCAATTGGCATATAGTTGATGCAGGTCACTTCTTTCTTGAAAATAAGGTGGTCGCAAAGAGCTTTAATACCATTGAAACCTTGCAATTCCGGTTGCTGGGCAATGAGGAAGGAAACATTTCCTTCTTTCAGGCAGGTGACATTCCGTTCGAGAAGATCATAACCTATCAGGTTGAAGTCTTTCTTTCCGTGACTTTGCAGATATTCGCCCACGATGTAGACTTTGGAGTTAAAAGTAATTCCGTTCTTCACTGTCGGGTGGGTGCGGAAGAGTTCATCCAGCATCTCATTGTCTTCGTCGTTGCGTTCGGCATGCAAGTCGAGCTCCAGTATAGTACAAGACGGATGATATTCTTCCATGTACTGCCTGAATCCGATTTCTCTGTTCTCTTGCTGGTTAGAACCGACAATTCCTTCATGTATTTTACGGAAAATGACGATTTCTTTTTCATCTCTGGCGAGCAGCATCAACATCCGTGCAGCAAAATATCCGCTCTGACGTGAGTTCTGGCCGAAGAAGGCGAGGGGAGGAACATCCTTGATATTCGAGTCTATATATATATAAGGTATGTCTAGTGTGTGCAGCCGGTCGGTGAATCCTTTCGTATATTGCGGAGCGGTGGGGGCCACCATGACTCCGTCCGGTTGAAGAGTGATAATCGTTTCGCTGGCATCAACAAAGGAATGATAGTCGTATGGGTCGTAGTAGTTGATTTTCACCGAGGTATTAAAATCTGAATAGGTAGCAATAGCCTCGTGGATACCCAGTTCTACGGCAGTCCAGTATTCACCTTCCAAATGTTCCGGCAAAAGGCAGATGAACGTATATTTCTTATTGGAAGCCAGCGCACTGGCATACATATTAGGCTGGTAGTCAAGTTGTTTTAGAATTTCTTCCACTCGTTTCTTACTTGCTTCCGATACTCCGCTACGACTGTGGATCACACGGTCTACCGTTCCTACTGATACATCTGCCAGACGCGCGATATCTTTAATTCTGATTCTTTCGGGCAATTTATTCATACGATTACCTTATTTATATAGGTTTTTGTGCTCGCACACAATAATAATCTTAATATTTTCGATACAAATATATAACAATTTTTGTAATTACGAAAATTGTTGTATCTTTGTGCCCGCACACGAAAGGTGTTGTATACTATCCTATTTATGGATTAATAGTCATTATATCAGTGTGTTAAGCTCGAAAATTAGCTGAAAATGATAAATTGAAAGTTCATAATATTAATAACTTAGAATTTAAAACATAAGATTATGGGAAAGAAAGTCGTTACATTAGGCGAAATCATGCTTAGATTATCAACTCCGGGTAATACTCGTTTTGTTCAATCTGATTCTTTTGATGTAGTATATGGTGGTGGAGAAGCGAACGTTGCTGTAAGCTGTGCCAACTACGGACATGACGCCTATTTCGTAACTAAATTGCCGAAACACGAAATTGGACAGTCTGCTGTTAACGCATTGCGTAAGTATGGTGTGAAGACAGACTTTATTGCTCGTGGCGGCGATCGTGTAGGTATCTACTATCTTGAAACAGGTGCTTCTATGCGTCCTAGCAAGGTTATCTATGATCGCGCTCATTCTGCTATTGCTGAAGCCGACGCTGTTGACTTCGACTTTGACGCTATCATGGAAGGCGCTGACTGGTTCCATTGGTCTGGCATCACTCCGGCTATCTCTGACAAGGCTGCCGAACTGACTCGTTTGGCTTGTGAAGCTGCAAAACGTCATGGTGTAACTGTTTCTGTTGACTTGAATTTCCG
>OGOL01001546.1_pt1 | contig 21088 bp, 18 predicted proteins | sample 1552641 | NCBI WGS metagenome assembly OGOL01 (sample SAMEA2580140, study PRJEB22360) | human gut metagenome | biome: human gut; feature: human-associated habitat; material: faeces | place: Denmark | collected 2008/2010 | reverse complement strand
AGAAGAAAAAATAATGAAAACAAGATTAACTAAAAGTGAACTCGCTGTAATGGAAGTTTTATGGGATGAGGGAGAAGCGTTAACTTCAGCAGAAATCATTCAAAAGTCAAAAGAGAAGGAATGGAAAGACAGCTCTGTGCATCTGCTTATAAATAGCTTACTCAAGAAAAAGGTTGTGACAGTAGCTGGATTTAAAAAGACAACAAAGAATTATGCAAGAACCTTTGTACCAGTAGAGGGCAAGGAACAATTTTTAGTGGGGCAGGTTATAGATAATAAGATAACATCTGACGCTAAGAAAAGAATATATTCGTACATTATAGAGAAAGAAAATAATCCAGAAATGATAAAATATGTTGAAAAATTACTTGAAGAGCGAAAGAAAGAGCTGGGCGTTAAATCAAAATAAATGTGCCGAATTTCGGTACATAGAGAGAAAGCCAGCCCTGCCGGACTGGTCTTTAAGAGGAAAGTATAAAAAACTTATCAAAGAATAAGTATTTCTATATTTTTTATTATATCAGTAATTTGTGAACATATTGTGAGAAAAATAAAGATCATCTGACGATAACAGCAGGAGGGTAATATTCCACCTGCTTTTTTTGTGCAGATCAGGAGGGAAAAGAAGGAGAAAGAGAATGACACTTGGAGAAAAAATCAAAAAGTACAGGGAATTACGGGAACTAACCCAAAGAGAATTAGGACAAAAAGTTGGATTCTCTTCAGGAACAGAGGATTCCCGTATAAGAAAATATGAAAAAAATATGATGGCTCCCAAAACAGATATACGGAGGAAGATTGCAGAAGCTCTGGATATAGATATGTCAGCATTAAACGATATAGATATTCAGACGGAAAAAGATGCTATCAGAGCGTTATTTTATCTTGAAGAAAAATATGGAATGGATATAAAAAAGACAGATAGGGAGATACGTTTAACTTTTGACATAGATAATACAGATATATGGAAACTGATAGAATATCTTGAAGAATGGGCAACGAAAAAAGAAGAGTATATAAAAAAGAAAGGAAATACAACGGGAGAATTTCAATGGAAAATCTATGAGAAGTATAATGGAATAAAAAAGTTAAAGGCTGGATTTGTGAATGAAATGGAAGCAAGGGAATATGCCAGTTTTTTAGAAAACTGTAATAGGATGGCTGGATATAATGGAAGTAGATTTAGCATAGAGTACGGTTGTCCTGTATCAGAAGCACAGGAAGGATACGATATATGGAAAGCACAATTTCCAAAGAATTTAGAATGTACCGAAATTCGGCACAATTAAAAAGGAGAGAGACATGAATATTACAGGGATAGCAAGAGAAAATTTTGAAGAAGCAGGACTGCCATTAAAAAATACAATCGAATTAACTACAAAAAATGAATATACAATCCCCGATATATGGGGATTAAAGGTGGGGAGAAAATTTCTGGACACGGGAGAGATAGAATCTCATTTTGAAGAACAACAATTTTTTGAGATCAGAAAACGGGCAACATTACTGGAATATCCCCATACAGTAATCCTGATGGAACAGGATTTTGCAGAGAGAAAAGTCATAGATTACTATGTTATTTACGATATAAAAGAAAGCAGTAAATATAAACCGACCATTGTAAATGAATATGTAGATAATATAATATTGGGGACAGGGGAATATAAGTGCGAATATGAAATATTGCTTAGCTGCGGTGATGCAACAAGAAGGCTTGTTATCCCAGTCAGGACAATCAATATGCCTATGTATGATTTTATAACCAGTATTGAAGATGAAATAGAAGATGTCATGGACAGAAGTTCGGAAGAAAACATCTTTAGCAACATAATAATTGATACGGGAGACTATTTTCTGCTTGATATGTTTGACGAGTATGGTCGTACATATAAAGTTGAGATTACAAGTGTTTATGACTTTATAAAGATGATTGTATCTATCCGTCAGATTCGATGTGAATTTTTCCCCTACGAGAAGAAATAGGTGTCAGTAAGTGTCAGTAGAAAGGTAAAAAGAGCTGTGTTATAATAAAATCAGTAAATTAGATTTAAATAGTAGAAGAAAGAAAAGCAGAAGGAACACAATCTTCTGCTTTTTTTGTACCGAAATTCGGCACGGATTAAAAAGCAGAGGTGATGGCATGGACATTGTACAAATAACAGACAGAATATTAGTATCCATCGGGATAGGAATGAGTGCTGCATTTCATTTATTTCGATTTTCGATTATGACATTAATGCCAGCAATCGAGGATATAAAAACAGATGTAATGTGTGAAGGTCTGTCATTAAAAAGAGGACTAATTATAACGGTCGGTATTCTGGTCAGTATATCACCGATTCTTTTAGCGATAAAGAATAGTGAACAAAGAAGGAGCCTTTGTCATTTACAGATATTTTTGTTGTTATATCTATTGTGTACTTATTTTTATGATCTGTGGAAAATTAAGCATTGGCTATACGGGTGTATCGTGTTAATCTTCTGTATAGATTTGACATGGTGCGTCATAGAATTTTGTCAGGAATATGTGCCGAAATTCGGTACACATAAACGCAAAAAAGATTCTGAAAAAAGCAGACTGGAACACTGGAATAGTGAAAAATAATGTGATATATTAAAGCTAAACATAAAAGTTGGAGATGGAGTGATATGATAGATAAATATACCGAAAATCTCCGGCAAATCTACTTATAAATGTGCCGAAATTCGGTACGGAACAGGAGGAAGTTATGAGAGAAAAAACGATGAAGAAAGGGCATTTGTTACTGGCATTACTTGCTTTTGTATGTTTAATGGGATTGGGAACGATTCATGCAAACGCTGCAACGGTGAAGGCAAAAGTTGATGTAAAAAAATTCTATGGGATGGCGGAGCAAGTTCTTCAGGAGATTAATAAGCAGAGAAGAAGTAATGGATTGTCAGATTTAAAAATGGATGCAAATTTTACAGAAGCAGCAATGGATATAGCATTGCAGGCACAGGGAGGAGATGCATCAGCAAGCAATCCTGATATTTACAATAATAAATACATAAGTAAAGATGCTATGGAAATAGATAATATAGATGGCTATGATATGTATGATGATAATTTATGGAAAGAGAATAGGAATGGAACACAAAAAGTATTAAATCATATAAAAAAAATAGGAAGTTATTCATATCAAGATGATGACATAACTTCAAGGGTAGGAATAGGAATAGTTGCAACAGATATGCCTAAAATTGTACCAAGAGAATTAAATAGGGGATATTTTTGTAATGTGACTTATTGTTTTGTGAGCAATAGAACAGCACATGATAACACAAATTATAAAGTCTATGTAAATAGTGGAAAAACCATTTGTACTCAAATGGATTTGTTTATTAATCCAGAGGATACTTATTTAATTATTAATGCAAATGAAAATTGTTTAACCCCAAAATATACTTATGATGTGATTAAAAAAGGAGAGAAAAGGAAGGCTCATCCAGGTGTATGGCAACATCCAGTAATATTTGGTAAAGTTCATAATGAACTTTGTCGTTTTAAATGTAAACTATCAAATACAGGTGCTTCGTGGAGTAGTTCTGATTCATCTGTAGTATCCGTAGACTCTAATGGGAATATTACAGCAAAGAGAAATGGGATTGCCACAGTGACAGTTAAAGTAGGAAGTTTACAGGCAACTAAAAAATATGTTGTTTCCGATGTAATTGGAATGGATACAGATACACTTTTATATCTTCCGAATTGGAAATCTAAATCAGATATTCCTAAAGAATATACGGGAAACTGTTATGCCGGCGGATATGCTCTTGAAGTAAAAAATGGTCGGATTACATGGTCGAAAAATATGAAAACAAATAAGATTACAAGACCAGGAAGTAAAAAAAGCACAGTAAAGACAAAGAAACTAAAAGGAAGCTATTACAAGATTATTTCAAAATCTAAAAGGACAGTCCAGTATGTAAAACCTGTTAAGAAAAATATTATTTCTGTAACTATTCCATCTTCGATAAAGTTTAACGGAAAAAGATATAAAGTAACAGGGATTGCAGCGAATGCTTTTAAGAATTGTAAAAAATTAAAGAAAGTAACGATAGGTATAAATATTAACAGCATTGGAAAAAGAGCATTTTATGGATGTTCTAAGTTACAGACAATTAAAGTAAAAACTTCCAAGTTAACTGGTAGTCGTGTTGGAAAACAGGCATTTAAAAGACTTAATAAAAAAGCAGTAATTAAAGTTCCAAAGAAACAGTTAAAAGCTTATAAGAGACTTTTTAGAGCAAAAGGTGTTGGAAAAAAAGTAACTATTAAAAAATAGAAAATTGAGTACGGAAAAGGATATTCGAAAGAATGTCCTTTTTTTGTACCCATTTTTAGATGTGGAAAGGATTTATTTATGAATTTTTCAGTAAAAAATCCGAATAAGAGAAAAAATATATATTATTCTCAGGTTTTAATCTACCGTCAGCATTTCACGCAAAGTTTCACTGCTGATAATGTCTGTTTCTTCTTCATAATATTTATATCATAAGAAGAGATTTAGAAATTTTTATATGAAAGAAAAATAAATTGCTGACTGTGGTTTAAAAAGAAATTGAAGATAGAAAGGAGGATAGACTGGACTCAGGACTAAGAAACTTTTTAGTCTATATCAACAATGGTAATAGCATTAATAGCGAGAGGAGTATTTAATCATGAAAAAGTTAGTTCATGTAAAAAGTTTAATTACGCTGGCATTATGTTTGATGATGTGTTTTACCTTTTTTGCCCCTGCATCTACTGTACAAGCAAAAAAAAGAGTAGTTGATAATGTTTTTATGTATCCAACAGATCCATATAGTTATCCTACGTGTACAGGTTGGGTTCCTTGTAAGAAAACATTTACAAGTTCTAAAAAGGCATCGAAAACTTATGTCAGAGAAACTGCATGGGAAGTCATTGATACAGCATATCTGTATAAAGCTGCTACATCAAGAGGTAAAGTGTTCTATACAAAATATAAAATGAAACAGCTTTATCGGTGTCGTATGCATTACAAAAAAGGATCAAAGAAATACACGAAAGATGAAATGGATCAGATCACAATACAGAATATGGGGACAACAAAAACGAAACCGAAAAAACCTTACAAAAAATGGTAACTGAAAAGGAGGTTTTTATATGAAAAAAGCAACTACGATAAGAAAACTGATTACTCTATCCTTGTGTCTTATGATGTGTCTTAGTGTTTTTGCACCAGCGTCTGTATTCGCTAAATGTTCTCATAAGAATACAAAGTTAGTTGTCTTGAAGGAAGTCACTTGCACAAGAAACGGAAAATGTGTGAAAGTTTGTATAAAATGTGGAAAAAATTTAAAGACATGTTCTGTAAAAAAACTAGGTCACACTTATAAACACATCCATATTAAACCTACCTGTAATAATAGGGGATGGGAAGGAACTATGTGTAAGCGTTGCGGATATAGTGTTGCAGAAAAATCATACCCTGCATTAGGTCATAATTATAAAACAACCGTTTACAAAGGAACTTGTAACACTCCAGGGGTAACTGTTAAAGTATGCAAACGTTGTGGCGATAAAAAATCGTATTCTACTGGAAAAGCTTTAGGACACAAATGGGGAAAATGGCAGTTAGTTTCAATCAATGGAGGAAAGGCACGCTATTCGCGTACATGTTCCAGATGTCATAAAACGGAATATAAAAATAATTAATTAAATATGAATCAGAAAGGATGTTAATCATGAAAAAAATCCTTATACTAACACTATGTTTCTTAATGTGTTTCATCACTTTAACTCCGACAGCTTTCGCCAAGTGTTCACACAAAAATACTAAATGGGAAACACTGCAGGAAGCAACCTGTACAAAAGCAGGGAAGAGGGTAAAATTATGTACAAAGTGTGGTAAGAGTCTTAAAACAGAAAGGATTAAAAAGAAAAATCATACATTAAAGCGTTATATCAAAAAAGCCACTTGTACATCTAATGGATTAAATTGGGAACGTTGTTCTCGCTGTAACTATACACATGTACTTAACAAAATTCCAGCGAAAGGACACGCTTTTGGTGTTACGCATTATGGAGCAAGTTGTACAGCTCCAGAGATGACTATTAAGACTTGTGAACGTTGTGGTAAAAAAGAAACAACAACGAAGGGTAAACCTATTGGACACAAATGGGGAAAATGGCAGTTAGTTTCAGTAAATGCAAGTGGTGTGAGAAATTATCGAACATGTGTCAGATGTGGCTTAAAGCAATATAAAAACAGTCGTTATAAGTTAAAAATCCGGGGAGTAGTCAACCAAATTAACTGGAACCGAATTCTAAAAGCTTAAGAGGCTGTTTAGAGCAAAATGCATTGGAAAAAAGTAAATATCAAAAAATAGAACATTGAGTACGGAAAAGGATATTCGAAAGAATGTCTTTTTTTGTACTCATTTTTAGACGAAGAAAGGAGAAAATCTCTGTGATACGAGGTCCACCATGTACTTTAAGAAGTGTATAAATAGAGTAAAAATACGAGGAGAAAAGCTATGAAAACAAAAATGATATTAAAAAAGGGAATGGTATTTTTGTTTGCCCTAATGATGGCATTAACAGGAATCTTTTCTCTGGGAGTAATGGCAGCTTCTAGTCTGGAAGGAGCTTATATTAGTCCTAGCAAAGATATGGGATTAGAGTTTGCCAATAACTTTGATAGATCTGTATCGAAAAGTCAGGTGCAAGTCCCGGGGTTTATGGCAGATAGTGATACAAATAGTGAGGAACCGAATAAATCTTTTAATGCCCAGCAGGTAGCTGCGGGAAATGCGGATGCAGGGGCAAAATGGCGTGGTTTTGCAGCTTATGCTAAAAATCATGACCCAGAAGATTTCTGGGTACGGTATAAAGATGTGACTACTGTTGGAGGAAAATCAGTTGATTTAAAGATTGAAGTCACTGATTGGAAAACGCAGAATAATGAATCAAAACCATTACCATCTAATACTGATATGTTCGGACATGATAATAATTCAGCACATCTTGGCTATGCTATCGGTTTTTCGTATAAGAAAACAGGTGTAGTAATGTTTTCTGGATTCAAATGGGTGAAGTTTAAATATACTTTTTTATACAACGGGACGAATACAAAAGCTCCATTTACAGGCTTTGCCACATTTCAGGATATTGACCAAAATCAGTATGTTACCATTACCGATGGAACAGAACATATTGTAAATGCATCTTATGTAGGTGGCAGTGATGGAAATACATGGTGTGAACCAGATGGCTGGACATATAAATCCGTAAAAGACCAGAATGCTTCTTCAGATATGGGAAAAGAGACATTTAATAAAACTTGCATTTCCCTTTATGTCAAAAACATGACAGATATGTCTATTAAGTATGGATGGTCAGGTCATACAGCAATCGCTTATTTTGATTTGGCTCCATGGGCAATGAATTCTTTTGAAGAAAACAAAAATCCAGATGTGCCGAAAAAATTAATTCAGAATGGAAGTTCATGGATTAGTAATGAAAAAACATCCGCCATAGCATATAAATTGGGTGATACATATGCCTACCGTTATGAAGATAATATTCCAGACTATGCTTCTGATACGTTAACTAAATTAAAAAATCAAGGAAGAAAAGCAGTTTCTTCTTATGTATGGGAGGATACTTTGGATGGAGGACTTAGCTATGTACCAAATTCCCTGCAGGTAAATGTAGGTGGGCAAGATTTTACAGATTTATTTACAGATTATTCCAATGGGCAAAACATCAAATTTAGTGCATCAAGTAAAGCTTTAGGGGAGACAGCATTCTATGGGAAAAAAATAACTATCACATTTAAAGTAAAGATTAAGGATGCATCATATAGCTGGCTTGGGCATGAGCGTACATCAGATAATAAATACCGTTTGATTCCAAATGCAGCTAAAAGGAGCATGAAATATCTGAAGAAGCTGACATACGATAGTGAAAATAAGATGTACGATGTAACAGACGGGGATTATGGTTCTGCATCACAGGATACTTCCACCGTTTGGTCAAAAGTCCCTATCGGTGATCCGGACAATCCTGATCCAGACCCGAAGAAGACCGTTTCCGATGAGGACGAGAAGAATGTCCTGAACAATACGCTTACAAATGCGGATGAGACATTTACATATACCGTTTCTAAGGAAATTGAAAAGAACATGCCTTCTACCGCAAAGTATTCCAAGGTTGTAATCAAGGATAATGTTGATTCCTGTCTGACGATTGATTCCGTTAAGTTTTATGCAGGGGATAAAGATGTCACAAGCAGTTTTGCTCCTACTTCCGCAAACAAGGAAAATTATCTGGAATATGCAGCATCTTCTGATTTACTAAATAACAAGGATTTCTATGGGAATAATGCAGGAACGACCGTAAAGATGGTTGTAAAAACACACATTGATGCAAAGAAAGTTTCGATTGAGACACTCCGGGCGCATGGACACCTTGTGGAGAACGATAAAAAGACAGAGACAGACATTAAGATTAAAAATGAGACAACAGTTACAACAACAAAAGCCGATAACCAGGGTACATGGGATGTCGATAAGAAGGTAACCCCACCACCTACAACAACGGATTCTCCTGTACCATCTATCAAAGACCCAGTGAAAAAAGTATCGGATAGTGATGACCTGAACTGGGATGCGACAGTAAAACAGGATGGAGAAAAAACACCAGGAAGCCACAACCGTGTCACAGATGTAACAAATCAGTGGCTCTATACTTTAACACAGGAAATCCCGGCACATACGGTAGAGTTATTCCATTACAAATCCTTTACTATCACAGATGCAGTAGATTCCTGTCTTTCTTATGATGTAAAAGACATTACAATCAAAGCAGGGGACAAGGATTATACCGATAAATTTGAAATAAAGAAAGGGGAAGATAACAGCATTACCCTTACAGCAAAAGCTGACGTGTTAACTTCAGAAGAATTCTACGGTGGAAATGCTGGTAATAAGATCGTGGTTTCCTTCCCTGTAAAGATTTCAGCCGATGCAGAAACTTTAAAAGATGAAAATCTTGGACACCTTGAGATGGATGGCAAGAAGCTGGCACACTTACAGAAAGTATCTGACTTACAGAAGTTATCTGGCTTTACTGACTTAGTAAAGAGTAAAGATAACGAGTATGTCTATGCGTTCTTGAATCAGGCAAAAACACATATTGATTCCCAGATAAAATATGAGGGACAGACTGGCGTAAAAGACCGCAGTACAGATAAAGTACAGACAGCCGTAGAGACAGCCGACCCTACTATTAAAAAGGAAAGCAGCAAGTATGAATGGCAGGTTGGTGACAAAGTAGATTATACGATCAATGTTGGTGATGCAAATAGCAACAGTATCGCAGATAACGTAGTTATCACAGATGAAAGCCTGCCAAAAGCAATGCTCCCGGATAAAGATTCCATTACGATCAGCAGCACTTTTGATAAAGAAAAATCTGGTGCGCCAGAGGATAGGGACATCAGTAAAGATGCAAAGATAGAATATACAGAGAAAGGATTTGTTATCACTATCCCGAAACTGTACCGTGGTGAAGTTACAACAATCAAACTGACCTGTACAGCAAAAGAAAAATCTACCTACGATTCCATCACAGACCAGTGGGCAGACTGCCTTGAAAAAGCAAATGCAGATAAGAAACTTACTTGTGTGAACGGGGAAGTGATTGAAAACCGGGCATATGTTACAGCTACCTTAATGTTAAAGGATAAGGATAATCCTCCAGATGACTTAGAGCGTGTATGGGTGAATACTCCTCATCTGAACATTAAAAAGTCCGTAGAAAAGAAGGAATATAATGTAGGAGAAACAGTAAAATATACTCTCGTTGTTACAAATGTACATGAAGGTACATTAGCAAGAGATATTGTCATCACTGACCAGTTACAGACTCCGGGTGAGACTATCGTTGAAGGCACTATCCGATTAAAGGATGAGACAGGGGCAGTATATGACCTTGGTAAAAAAGCTGGCAAAGATGCTGAGAAACCATATCTTGAGACACAGGATGATACTTCCTTTAAGATCACAACAGGAATGAACTTACGTTATGATGGAGAATCTCCATTTAAGAAGTTAGCAGAGATTGATGATAAAGTCCACTGGAAGAACAAGGAAGGCTTGACTCAGGAAGAGTGGGATGCACCGATCACACATACGAAGTTTACAGTAACTTATGAAGCAAAAATAAATAAAGAGCCTGCTGACACAAATCAGTTTGTGAATGTTGCGACTGCAAAAGGCTCTAATACAGACGAAGTAAAAGATGATGAGATTGTTTACTTAAAAACTCCTGTTATCAAAGTGGAAAAAGAAAGTGACAAGGATTCCTATCAGAAAGGTGAGACTGCAAAATATCATCTGACAGTCACACAGACAAGGGAAGACAGAACTGCAGTAAATGTAGTGATTAAGGATGCTTTAAAAGATGAAGACTCTGAGAAAGAAAAGATCAAAGGGGATACGATTAAAGTTTACTATAACGGAAATGAGTTTACACCTGTTTCTGTAAAATCCGATGATACTTCCTTTACGATTGAAACGGGAAAGAATCTTACAGTAAAAGATAAGCTGGAAGTTACCTATGATGCGGAAGTTCTTTCTGATCTTAACAAAGATTCTATCACGAATATCGTAAAAGCAAAGGCAGACAATGCGTATGCAGAGATTGAACTCGATGTGCCAGTCACAAAGGTAACGCAGAATATCTCTGCAAGAAAAACCTCAAACCCGGCATCGGGAACAGTTGTGAAACAGGGTGGACAGATCATCTACTATATTGATGTTCACAATGATTCTGAAACGACACTGAAGAACGTCCTTGTAAGGGATGCTGTTCCAGAGCTTAGTACTTATGTAGAGGGTTCTGCTTCAAACAATGGTAAGGTTATGGAAATCAATGGAAAGCAGTATGTTACCTATGTCATTGATACCCTTCGTGCCGGAAGTACACAGACCCTTTCGTTCGCTGTCACTGTGGATGAAAAAGCGACATCAGAAGATGTTATCTTAAATACTGCAGAGATAAAAGAAACAACGGAGAAAGACCTGAACGAAGATGGAAATATCCCGGATGACCTCTGGAATGAGGACTTCAAAGAAACAAACACAACAAAGCACCCATTATCAAACTGGGCTACGGATATTAAGACCGTAAAAGTCGGTACGCCAGACAGCTATATCGAAAAGAGGGCAGATTCCGCTGTTTATGATGTAGGGGAGACAATCCATTATACGATCGTTGCAGAACAGACAACAAAGGATGGTAAATTGACAAATGCTGTTGTAGAAGATAAAGACCTTCCTGACGGTGTAGATATTGACTATGATTCGATCAAAGTAGATGGAAACACAGTACCAGAGCAGGATACAATGACATCGGATACAAACAGTATCTATCTTATCCGCACAAAGAAAGGATTTAAAGTAGTCTATCCGGAACTTTCCGAAAAATCTACGATCACATTTGATGCTGTGATCAACAGTGAGAAATTAGTAGGTAAGAAGATTCCGAACAAGGCAACCATCATTTCAGACCAGACACCAGAAAAAGAGGCAGTAGTCAAGGTAAAAGTACCGAAAAATCCAATCGAGAAAGTTATCAAGAAGATAATCAACCGAAAGGGTGTATCTGGCAACAGCTCACCGAAAGGTGTTAAGACAGGTTTAAGCACACATGCAGGATTATTTGCAGGTATCGCAGCCGCACTCTTAGCAGCCGCAGCTATTCTTATTAAAAAGAGACGGAATGCGAAAAAGAAACCAATGACTTTAGAAAAATTCTAAATCTGTAAACAAAGAATGAGGGAGAGCCTGCCGGCTCTCTCTTTTTGTAGGAGGGGAATTATGGAAAAGATACTCCGTTTGAATTTGGCGATATTATTTTTACTGTTTGCAATGATGCTTGTAAGTCCATCTGCGGCATCATTAAAAAATCCAGCAGGCAGTATTACTGTAGAAGCTAAGAGCAAAAAGAAACCGGCAAAGAAAAGCACTACAAGAAAGCCGGTTACAAGAACCAATTATATTACTATGAAGAAAAAAGAAAAATTATGGGTTGGTCCAAGTGTAGCAGCAATGCATCCTGAAACAAAGGATTGGAAAAGCAGTAATTCTAAAATAGCAACAGTATCCACGAAAGGAGATGAAGAAGGTTTTCATAAGGTGACTGTGAAGAAAAAAGGGAAAGTTACGATTAGCTGTACTGTGAAAAAAACTCTCCGAGGATGGATAAAAGGTGATGTCCATAAATGGGTAATTACTATTAAGTAAAAAATAACGTGCCGAATTTCGGCACATTTAAAAGAAAATTTTAAACAAGAGTAAATAGGGGAGAGCCAACAGGCTTTCCCTATTTGATGGAGGAGATATGGAAGATTATGCAATCCTGATCATTTTATTCCTGATGGCAGTATGTTTACTGATATTAACAGTCATCGGCTATTGGGGAGTTTTTTGCAAAGCTGGCGAAAAAGGCTGGAAAGTGCTAATCCCATTTTATAATGAATATCTGTTATTTAAGATAGCATGGAAACCTTCCATCTGTCTTATCAAATGGCTCTGCCTTTGTTTGTACGAAGTAGTATCTGTAACATTAAAAGCAGGTGTACTTTTAGAGATGCTGCAGCTTATACTGCCAAGTATAGCATTTGTACTGACAGTAATGCTTTATCACCGTCTAAGCAAAGCATTTAGACATGGGTTTGGTTATACAGCAGGAATCTTGTTCCTGCCATTTATCTTTGTACTGCTTTTAGGAGTAGGAAGAAGCAGATATACCAGACCAGATAAATATATAGAGAAGATTTAAGGAAGGAGGATGTGCCGGATTTCGGCACATAATAAGATGAGTGAATTATTAAACCGAAACACAGACCCTTTATTTGAAAAAATGGAAAAGATTTTCAAAGAACGTGATGCGGAATACAAAAAAATGGAAGAGAGAAACCGTGTGCGTGAAGAAGCTGTAAAAGAGAAAGAAAACAGCTTAAAGAAACAGGAGGAGCAGTTTAGCAGCCGTGAAGCAAACGTAAGACAGCAGGAAAAAGAGATAGAAGAAAAGATGCAGATGCTCGAAGAAAAACAGCGGGAAACACAGGAAATGGAAAAGTATCTGCAGAAAAAAAGATTGGAGTTAGAAGCAGACGAACAGCAGTCTTTACTTGATAATTCTATTCTACGGGAGGAGATCAGAAACGAGAAATTAAAGCAGCAGCGTCTTAGCCGGGAACTGGAGGATAAATTAACTGATCTGGGATATTCTTCTGATAATTTTGACCCGGCTGTCTTAGAGGAAAAAGAACAGAAGATAAAAGATCAAGCACAGGAAATCCAGAAATTTAATGAGGAGATTGAAAAATGGAAAAATAAAGCGGACGAATGGGAAGAAAAAGAGAGTGGGTTTGTCGCACAGATTGATACCCTGAATAAAGAAAAAGCACAGCTTTGGAAAAAACTGATGGGAGTAGAGGATGAAAGCCTTCCAGAGAGGGAAGAAGATGTTCCTGATAAGACGGAAGAACCTGTAGAAGAAAGAGTATCAGGGGCGGAAGAACCTGTAGAGGAAGTGGAAGAGGTAGAAGTAGTCCCGGAAGAAGAATCTGTGTATGCAAAAGAAGAAGAAAACCTGAAGGAAGCGATAGAGATGGATACCCCTCTGACAGCCGAAGGATTTTATAATTATCTGCAGGAACAGGAAGTAGGCGGAGTTATCCAGCTTCGCCATGCAAAACAGGGCGATATGGTCAGCATTGCTATTTCACAGATCGTAGTAACGGTTGTTTTTGCAGAAGAAGGCTGGTTTGATATTAAGAAATCTATTGGAAATAACAACCGCAAGTTACGTCGATTAATCCGTAGCTGGAACAGTAGTCAGAATGACCTTACATTTAAATATGATACATCAGATAACACAGTTACAGCCGAAGGAGATTTTAATAAAGACCAGACAGCCGAAGAACTTTTAAGATATTTAGACCGTCTCCTCGATACTTATTTTGATACAGGAGAAGAATAATGAAAGATTTTATACTGGCAGTAGAGAATGTTCCGAAACCGATGCTCATTGCAGAAGCAGTTTTAATAGTATTGATAATAGGTGTGGTTGCTATTCGGTTTTTTATCATCAGATCGAAGCCGGCATATTTAAAAAAATTACCGAAGGCAACATATGATGAGGAGACAATACACTTATTATTTAATTGTTATAAAGCAGCAGAATCAATTGAGGGAATGCTTCATCTGGCGGTGAAAAAGAGCCGTAATAGGAAAAATAAGAAAAGGTTTAAGGCGGCAATATCCTACCTGTATACGAGCAGGTATAAGGATTACGAAACGGCATTATATAAATATGCCGGAGACGGTACAGAACAGACAGAACGTCTATTTACAGACATCATTGAAAAAGAAGCAGCAAAGAAACGTCTGCTGCCTTTAAAGGAGGAATCATAAGTGAGAAGAAATAACTGGAAGAAATATATTATCATCCTGATCGCATTTATTGTTGGGCTGGTGGCAAATCTGGCGGCAAGGGCTATCCTGCCCAGACTGTTACCAGCAGGAATGCAGGCTTGGACGGGTCTGTTAGCGACACTGTTAGAGATCGTAATATCCGTCGGTATCATCTTGATCATTATTTTTACAAATCACATCGGGGAGGACTAGGCAAATGAACAGAGTAAAAAACTTCATAGGAGCAATGAGAGAAAAAGGAGTCAGGACAGTAAAGAGAGCTGTCCCGGCTTTTTTTACTGCATATTGTTATTTCAGTATGTATGTGTCTGTGTATGTGCCTGTGTATGCGGCAAAAGCATCAGGAACCTCAGTGATCACATCAGGATTTAATTCGCTGTATGAGATCGTAGCAGCGATTGTAAGCAGTATTGGACAGTTATTACTGTTATGGGGAGTTTTTGAATGGGCAACGGCTTTGAACTCTCAGGATGGAACAATGCAGTCAATGGCATTTAAACGTATCGCATCTGGATTAGTTGCCTGCCTTGCCCCGCAGATCGTTACTGTTATCAGTGCATCTTTAAAATAAGGACAGGAGGGATGATTTATGCCGGAATGGCTGTTTGACTTCCTTTCTGGACCGACGATAAAGATTGCGGAGGCGATATGGAACTCCAGTATGAGACTGATCATAAAGCTGGTCTGCAGTACGCCACAAAAGTTTTCTACAGGAACATGGGCATTTGTCAAAGAAAACCTGTATCCGTGGGCAGAGGGGATCGGACTCTCTGCTCTAAATTTATTTTTTATGATAGCCTTTTTGAAAGCTGTGAGCAACCTGCATCAAAACATCACACTGGAGATGGTCATCGAAGCAATGGTCAAGGTTGTCGTGGCAAATGTCCTGTATCTCAATATCTTAAATATAATGACAACCATATTTTCTATCTCATCAGCGATGGCGAAAGAAGTCTTTACGATAGATGCCCCAGATTTAAAAGTAGAGGATATGGATATTGGCTCAGCATTGTTTTATCAGCTATTTGGCTTGCTCTTTATACTGGCAGCGATCGTTTGCAGCTTTTTGATGTTATGGACAGTATATAGCCGGTACATAAAGCTATATCTGCTCATGATATTAGCACCCTTTGCGATGTCTGCACTTGTAGGAGGTCAGGAGATAGAGCGTAGTTTCTATGCATGGATGCGGACATTCCTGTTAAATGCATTTGAGATTGTAGTGATTGCCTTAACGATGGTCATATCTTTCAAGCTCATCGGTGCAGGCATCTCGCTGTTTGACGGCAAAAACATTGTAACATCTATGGTAGATGGGTTCTGGGATGCGTTAAACAGCCTGTTTACTATGATCCTTGTGACTGCAGCCGTAAAAGGCTCCAATGCATTTCTGTCAAAGGCGATGGGATTATAAATGTTATAAATGTGCCGGATTTCGGTACGGGAAAGGAGAGATCATGGGAAAATTTGCAGTTAAAATAGAAAGAGTTATCACAATAGCCCTAATATTGTCTATGATGCTGATACTTATACCGGGAGTCAGCGTACAGGCAAAAGCAAAAAAATGTAATCATAAAAGTGTAACATGGATCACAACATCAAAACCTAGCTGTACGGATGAAGGCATGAAGGTTAAAAAGTGTAAGAACTGTGGAAAAATCTTAAAGATAAAGAAGATAAAAAAATCAGGACACCGCTTACGCACACAAATAGAAAAAATGCCTACATGCACAAAACCGGGATTAACGGCAACGTATTGTTTAAATCCAGATTGTATTTATGGCTATAGGAAATATTACAAAACAGAAAAGATAGCTCCTTTGGGACATTCCTATATTGCTAAAACTTACAAGGCTACCTGTACTGCACCAAAAACGATTGTAACTTCATGTAAGAATTGTAAGTACAAGTCAACTCATAAGGAGGGGAAAGCTCTGGGACATCGCTGGAGTAAGTGGAAGTTAAATACCGATAGTATGATAAAAAAGAAACCGAAAAAGACACGTATATGCAGCAGATGCGGAAAGAAAGAGACGGTTTATGTTAAATAGCTGGAAAGAGAAACTCCACGCTATTTGATGCAAGGAGGATTTATGGAAAAACTAAAAAAGAAAGTGACTATAGTGTTAATGGCTATAATGATGACTATGGTATTTTTTGCAGATGCACAGGCAAAAGCAGGGTGTAATCATAAACATACAGGCAGAACGTGGATCATTGCAGAAAAAGCAAACTGTAATCATACAGGTAGAAAAAAACAACTTTGTGTGAGATGCAGAAAAGTGTTGCTGGAAAAAGTAATCCCTAAGACAAAACACAAATGGAAACTTACCAGAAAGAGGAGAACAAGATATGACTGTTTGAAATGTGGCGGAGTTAAGTTAAAAAATGAATATGGAGGCTGGAGCTATTATTTTCCATGATGGATCTTGAAAACAGAGAAAAAGAAGGAGAAAAAGATTATGAAGACAAAAAGACATATTGCGGTGATTTTAATGGTACTTATGGTGCTGGTACTTGTACCGGGGAGCAGTACGCAGGCAAAGGCAAAAAAGTGTAATCATAAAAATATCACATGGGTAACAAAAACAAAAGCAACCTGTACCAACAGGGGATTAAAGTATAAAAAATGTAAGTCATGCGGAAAAAAATGGACAGATGTCATAAGAAGGACTCCGGCATTGGGACATAAACCTGGAAAAGTAAAGATACTGAAGCCGGGCTGTACTTCTGTTGGGTACAAAACTACAAACTGCACAAGAAAGGGCTGCATGAACAGTTACGGAGGAGCAGAAGATGGGTATCTTACAGTAGAAACGATACCTGCCCTGGGACATTCTTATGATAAAGGTACAAGCATAAAGATAGGAAAGAAACGTGGGGGAAAGATGAAGTATCAAAAAACACAGAAATGTAGACGCTGTGGAAAAAGAAAAATTTCTTATTACTATAAATAATGAGGATATGAGATGAAGATTGATATTAATAAAGACTTTGAAAAAGCCTTTCCAGACGACCTTTGGAAGGGCTTTACTTTAAAACAGATCATAACATTTAGCGTTGGTCTTATCATGGCAGCAGGCACGATAATCGCACTATGGGTTTTTTTAAAGATTTCCCCGGTCACAGGCAGTTATATTGCAATCCCTGTCATGCTGCCGATCTGTTTCATCGGTATCTACGAATACCAGAACCATTCCCTGTGGGCGATGTACAAAGAGATGCGGTTTTACAGGGCAACTAAAAAACTTACTTATGGGGCGGAAGAAGCTCCGAAGACAGGCAGGATATTTACCATGCGCCATCCTGTTGTAAAAAAGAAATAATAAGATGACAGAGCCGGAAAATAAAGTTTCTGGCTCTTTTCGATTAAAGGAGGAATAAACGTGGCGGTTATCAATGCGAGTGGAAAGTTCCGTTCTTATCATTCTAAGAGTATCCCAATCGTTCCTGTCCCGAAAAATGTACGGCAGGCATTGAATATCGAACGGATGTATAAAAATGGAATAGCCAAGATCGAACCATCGAAAACAAACAGTCTGTATGACAGATGCTATGTTTTTGAGGAGATCAATTATATCAACAAGGATGAAAGTGAAAAAGATGTTTTCCTGAACCAGTTCATGTCCTGGTTAAAGTCGATGAGCGTTGATTTTAAGATTACTATAGCAAACGAATTTCAGAGTATTGACGAATTTTTAGAAAAGATACGGGGAAAGCAGAACAGCAAGGCTTACCCGCAGATTGATAAAGGGATAAAAGAATGGACAAGGGAAAAACTGGAGAATTCTAATCCGAACGTAACGACACTCCGTTATCTTACCGTTTCCTGCCGGGCAAATTCTCTGGAAGAAGCGACTATCCTGCTCAATGCGCTGGATACAACGATACAGCAGATGTTTGCAAAGTGGCGTGGAAAGATACTTCTCTTAAACGGTGAAGAACGGTTAAAATGCCTGCACGCATTACTACGTCCGGGCAAAAAAGACGAAGAACAGTATATCTATCTTGATGAGACAGGAAAGCATGACTGGAAAAATGATGTGATGCCACAGACAATCAAGCAGTATTCCAATTTTATGATTTTTGACAAGACACAGTATGTATCGGTCTTATTTGGGTGGAAATACAGCAGGGCATTAAAGCCGGATGAGCTGATGCGGAGTTTTTCCTATGTGGATTTTCCATCGTTTATCACGTTAGATTTTTCCCCTGTCCCTGCCGATGTTATCAATGAAAAACTGGTGGCTGCAGCGATGAACAATGAAAAATCCATCAGTGAGGAAGAAGAAGCAAAAAGGAAAAAGAATATCATTGTATCAGGACCTTCTTACGCAAAGCAGAGAAAAAAAGATGAGATAGAAGGATACATGGATTTAGTAAATGACAATGATGAGACAGGGTTTTTCCTGAATTTCCTGTTCGTGGCAACAGCAGCAGATGAAACAACCCTCGCACAACGAGTCGAGCAGTTAAAAGAGACAGGCAAGGCACAGGGAGTAGTCATAAGTACAGCAGACTATACCCAGTTAAAAGCGTTGAATACAGCCTTGCCTTTTGCCGGACGGCAGGTAGACTACATGCGTTTCTTCCTATCTTCCTCAATGGTTGCGATGCAGCCATACTTTGCCCAGGATATTTTAGACCCAGGCGGATATTTTTATGGGTTGAACCTCACGACAAAACGATTGATATTCGGAAACAGGAAACTGCTGATGAACCCTCATGCAATCATTGTTGGACACACGGGTTCTGGTAAGTCGGTGCTTATCAAGGCAACAGAGATATTCCAGACACTTATCTCCACGTCGGACGATATTTTAATCTTAGACCCTCAGAACGAGTTTAAAGAGATCGTAGAAAAATACGGAGGTTCTTATTTTGACCTGACCCCAAAATCAAAGATATATATCAATGGATTTGAGGTGTCCGATGCGGTATTTTATGCGGACAAAGACACAAAAGAAAAATTTATCGCTACGCAGACAAAGTATGCAAAAAGCCTTGTGGCAGCTATCATGACAAATATCCTGTTTACACAGGAACACGCTACCGTAGTCAGCAGGGCAACAAGAAAGATGTTTGATAAAATCTTTGCACAGAAAAGATTAAAGAAACAGGCAACCTTACGGATGCTCCGGGAGGAGATCAGGCTGGAACTGGAGAATGCAAAAGATGATTATGATAGATCTATCATAAAGCCAATCTTTAACTCTCTGGAAGAATATACAGAAGGAAGCTGTGATATGTTAGCCTATCCGTCCACGGTACGTCTGGATAACCGAATGATCGGCTTTGGGCTTAAAAATGTCCCGCCGGATAACTGGGAGCCTGTCATGGTAACAGTCATGCACTATACCTCTACCCGTATGGAATATAATCAGGAAGCACAGAGGGCAACGCATTTTATCGTGGATGAGACACAGGTAGTCAGCCGGAAAGGTACTTCTGCAGAACAGCTTAATACTGCCGTTGCGACTTTCCGAAAGTATGGCGGCATCTGTACAATGGCAATGCAGAATATCACGGCAGCATTGGAAAACAAGATGTTAAAAGAATTGTTCAGTAACTGTAACTATAAATGCTTTTTAGACCAAGGAGGTGCCGATGCGAATGCCCTTGCCCAGATCCAGGAGTTATCTCAGACAGAATTTAACGCATTAAATTCTGAAGAAGTAGGAAAAGGAGTTATGGTATGGGGTAAAAAGGTTGTCCTCTTTGATGCAAAAATCTCAAAAGAAAATGAACTGTATCCGCTTATCAATACCAATTTTCACGAGAAGGCAAAAGAAGCAGAAAAGAAAAAACAGAAGCAGAGACAGGAGCAGCAGGAGAGCAATGACCGTATTGAGGAGATTATCTTACAGATGGCGGAACTTGCCCCGGTTACTGTCCGTGACTTGTTATCTGTGTTAGAAATCACACAGGAAGAAGCAGAAAAACAATTAAGTTTTCTGTGCCAGCAAGGGTATCTCATAAAAACAGAAGAAGCAGGCAATATCCGTTATCAGAAAGCAGGCTGATTCTTATGGCAGTAAAAAAAGCAAAAGAAGCGAGTTTTAAAAGAATGGACAGTGCGTTTGCTACTTCCCAGAGTGCTATCCAGAAAGTGAAGAACACCGACCCTCTTAATGGAAATGAGGAACAGGAACAGGGGAACGAAAAGGTCAGCATAGACCCTGCCCATTATCTTTCCAAAAAAGAAAAAAAAGAATGGAAAAGGCTGTCTTATACCGCAAAGCAGCGTTATATCAGGCAGGCAGAACGGCAGTTAAAACGGCAGAAAAAGCGGAACGGGATTGCAAAAACAGAACCCAGTTCTGTTCAGGAAAAAGAAAAGCAGGCGGCAAAAATCTTTTCAAAGGAAAGAAAATATAAATCAAGTACATGGAAAGAACCTGTTGATAAAAAAGAGATTGGCAGCCATGGCGGAAACGGAGAAATCGCATCGAAGTCAAGAGACAGCCGGGTAGCTATCCGTTCCCAGAGTACCGTTGCCGGAGGAGAAAAGGCTGCAGATATTGCTTCTTCTTCTACTTCGGCAGAAACAGCAAAAGCTGCAGGGAATGCTGCAACAAAAACAGTGGATAAA
>OGOL01001541.1_pt1 | contig 21118 bp, 19 predicted proteins | sample 1552641 | NCBI WGS metagenome assembly OGOL01 (sample SAMEA2580140, study PRJEB22360) | human gut metagenome | biome: human gut; feature: human-associated habitat; material: faeces | place: Denmark | collected 2008/2010 | reverse complement strand
ACCCCTCCACGGGGCGCATACCGCCTTTTCTTGTTATCCAGCCCTCCGGCTGTATCGGTTGAGCAAAAGTCAGCGTGGGAATGGTGTGGTATCTTTATCTAAGTGAACCCCCGTTTTCCCACTTGCTCACGGCCTGCGCGCTCACGTGGAGGGCTTTTGCAAGCTGCTCCTGCGTCATGCTTTTGGAGAGGCGCAGCGTTTTGATCTTGCTGCCGATGTCGATGTTCATAAAGGCAAAACTCCGTTTCTGTAAAGTGCGGACGTCCTTGATGAGTTCAGTATAGCCGATTGCAGGAAAACGCGCAATGGAGGGGGAGTTTCGCGCGCTCAAACGGCGGTTGAGAGCAAAAAGGACGGAAGATGCTTTTCTTCCGTCCTTTTTATGCAGTTCCAGTCGAATCAGTCGCCGACGCCGGGGTTCAGAACCTTGCCGACGTTCCACAGGTGCGCGACCTGCTGCGCGGCGGCCAGACGTTCCTCGGGGGACTCGTAGCTTGCGTGCGCGGTCTGCGCGCCGCAGTCGACACAGGTGACATAAACGCACCAGCCCTGCTCATCCTCCACCGTACCGGTGCCGCGGCAGTAGGGGCAGTCCTGCAATTCGATCTCATAAATCGGGTCCATGGTATTCATCCTTTCCTACCGCGCAAAATTGACAGTTTGCGCGGAAATAACCTAATGACCGTAGTATAGCAGGGAAACGGGCGCTTTACAAGCAAGAAAATAGCAAAAATGGGGCGCTCGCAAGCGCCCCGCTTTTTACACGTTTGACGACGGAACAGGAAGCTGGTACTTTTCCACGTAGGATTCGTACGTCTGCTGGAAGCTGCCGTCGGCAGTCTTGGCCTGGCGCAGCGTTTCGTGCAGGTTGAGGTTATGCGCACGGGCGTCGATGACGCAGCCGGCGATGTTGGAGCAGTGGTCGGATGTGCGCTCAAGGTCGGTCAGAAGATCGGAGAGGACAAAGCCAGCCTCAATGCTGCAATGGCCCTGCTGCATGCGCAGGATGTGGCGCGTGCGCATCTGCTCTTTGAGCGTATCGATGACCTGCTCGAGCGGCTCGACCTGTTGGGCGAGCGCGACGTCCTGCGAGGAGAAGGACTTGAGCGAGAGCGAAAGGATCTCGCGGATGGCGGAGGTGAGAATGGCGAGCTCGTTGAGGGCGCTGCCGGAGAACGTGAGGCCCTTTTGCTCCATCTCCTCAGCGGAGGAGAGAATGTTGACCGCGTGGTCAGAAATGCGCTCAAAGTCGCCGATGGTCTTGAGTAACTCGGTCGCCTCCTCGCTCTCGTCGCGGCCCATTTTCTGCGTGCTGAGCTTGACGAGGTAGGTGCCGAGGATATCTTCATAGTGGTCGCAAAGCTCCTCATCGTCGCGGATGCTCTGGGCGAGCTCGGGCGTGTTGTGGTCAAGGGCGGTGAGAGCGTTGTTCAGCGCGCGCACGGCGCAGTCCGCCATTTCGCGGGCGACGGTGCGGCTCTGGCGAAGGGCGAGGGACGGGGTGGGGAGAAGACGCTCGTCGAGCTCGGTCGTCTTTTCACCCTGCGTCTGGGGATCGTCGGGGACGATGCGGCAGGCGAGCTTTTCAAGAAGGCCGCCCGCGGGCAGGAGCATGGCGGTGCAGAGGACGTTGAAGACCGAGTGTGTGACGGCGATGCCCGCCATGGTGGCGGATTCATCCAGCAGCGCGGGCGCAAAAGCCGCGCGCACAATGCAGAAGACCGTCAGCAGCACGACAACGCCGATGACATTGAAGAGAAGGTGAACGACCGCGGCGCGGCGGGCGTTTTTGTTCGTGCCGATGGACGACAGCATGGCCGTGACGGTCGTGCCGATGTTCTGGCCCATGATGATGGGAATGGCCGCGGCATAGCTCACAGAACCCGTGACGGCGAGCGCCTGCAAAATACCGACGGACGCGGAGCTCGACTGGATGATGGCCGTGAGCAGCGCGCCGGCGAGCACGCCGAGGAGGGGATTCTGAAAGGCAACAAAGAGATTCGTGAACGCGGGGACGTCCTTGAGGCCCGCGACCGCGCCGCTCATCGTCTCCATGCCGAACATGAGCGTGGCAAAGCCGAGCAGGATCATGCCGGTGTCCTTTTTCTTGTTATCCTTGCAGAACATGTAGTAGATGATGCCGATGAGCGCAAGGACGGGAGTGAAGGATGAGGGCTTTAAGAGCTTGATCCAGAAGTTGCCGGAGTCGATGCCGCCAAGGCTCAAAAGCCAGGCCGTGACGGTCGTGCCGACGTTGGCGCCCATGATGACGTTGATGGCCTGACGCAGCGTCATCAGGCCTGAGTTGACAAAGCCGACCACCATGACCGTGGTGGCGGACGAGCTCTGGATGATGGCCGTGATGCCAAGGCCCGTTAAAAATCCGGCGAATACGCTGCCGGTCATCTTGTCGAGAAGAGAGCGGAGCTTGCCGCCCGCGCGGCGCTCGAGCGCCTGGCCCATCAGGTTCATGCCGAAGAGGAACAGGCACAGCCCGCCGATCATCGTGAGCACATTGAAAATATCCATATTTTCTATCTTTCCTTTTTTCTTTTTTGAGACTCTATTTATAAACAAGTAATAGTTTACGCGCCAAATGTCAAAACTGCCAGAGGAGAATTGTAAAATCTATGTAAAATACACAGCAGCGACGGAATACGGCGTGATTTGTGTCATGTTGCACAGTTTTTTTCGCATGAACTGGAAAAAAGTGCAGACACTAAGCGCAGCATTCGCCGCGGCGTCTGCCTCCGCGGCAAAAAGCAACTTGAAATGTCGGAGGAATCGTATGAAAAAAGACTTTATCGACACCAATGAATTCACAAAGCAGGAACTGCTCGACATCATCGACTTGTCGCTCGCCATCAAAAAGGCCATTAAGGCGGGCTACTATCCGCCCCTGATGCGCAACATGACGCTTGGCATGATCTTCCAGCAGTCCTCTACGCGCACGCGCGTCTCGTTTGAGACTGCGATGAGCCAGATGGGCGGGCACGCGCAGTATTTAGGCCCCGGTATGATCCAGCTCGGCGGGCATGAGACCATCGGCGACACGGGCAAGGTACTCTCAAAGCTTGTCGATGTCGTGATGGCGCGCGTCATCGAGCACAAGACGATCGAAGAACTCGCAAAAAGCTGCACCATCCCCGTCATCAACGGCATGTCGGACTACAACCACCCCACGCAGGAGATCGGCGACCTCTGCACGATCGTGGAGAACCTTCCGCAGGGGAAAAAGTTAGAGGACTGCAAGGTCGTGTTCGTGGGCGACGCGACGCAGGTGTGCGCGTCGCTCGGCTTTATCACGACGAAGCTCGGCATGCACTTTGTCCAGTACGGCCCCCAGGGCCACCAGCTGAATGAGCAGCACAAGGAGATCATGAAGAAGAACTGCGAGCTCTCCGGCGGCAGCTACCTTGTCACCGATGACCGCGAGAGCGTACGCGGCGCGGACTTCATCTATACCGATGTGTGGTACGGCCTCTACGAAAACGAGATGCCGAAGGAAGAGCGCGTGCGCGTCTTCCACGACTATCAGGTCAACCGCGAGCTGATGCAGCTCGGGAACCTCGGCTGCAAATTCATGCACTGCCTGCCCGCGACGCGCGGCGAGGACGTGACCGACGAGGTCGCCGACAGCGACGCCTCCCTCTGCTGGGAGGAGGCAGGCAACCGCCTGACGGCCATGCGCGGCCTTCTTGTCTACTTTACACGCTGCCGCAAGGAGCCGAGCGGTCTTCAGATCGCGGCGGCGAAAGAGGAGCTTGACAAAGTGCTCTGCGACAAGCTCGGCTGCGTCGAGGCCTACTGCGGCGTTTCGAAAGCGGAAAAGAGCTGAGATAAGTCATGGAGAAGAATCAATTCCGGCTCGCAGACGTCATTTTGTCGGTCATCTGCGTGGTGTTTGTCGCCGAGGCAGCGGCGCCGGTCGCGTCGATCGGCAACAGCCAGTATTTCTGGTGGATCTTTATGATATTGGCGTTTCTGCTGCCCTACGGCCTCATCGCCGCCGAGCTCGGCACAGCCTACGCGGGAGACGGCGGGCTCTATGACTGGATCCACGCGGCGTATCCGAACGGCAAGTGGGCGGCGCGTGCCTCGTGGTACTACTGGATCAACTTTCCACTGTGGATGGCGTCGCTCGCGGTGATGTGTCCCGAGCTCATCACGTTCATCACGAGGCGGAGCCTCGGAACATTCGGCTCGCTCATCGTGGAGCTTCTGTTCATCTGGATCGTCACGCTCATCGCGTGTTATCCCGTGTGCGACAGCATCATTATCCTGAACGTGAGCGCTGTCATCAAGATCGTGCTGGCGCTGCTGGTCGGCGGGCTCGGCGTGTGGTATATCAGCCGATACGGCTTTGTCAACGACATGTCGGCGCGGACATTTCTGCCGTCGTTCGACTTAAACAGCCTCTCGTATATCTCCGTCATCATCTTCAACTTCCTCGGCTTTGAGGTCGTGTGCACGTATGCAAACAACATGAGCGACCCGAAAAAGCAGATCCCGCAGTCTATCGTGACCGGCGGCATCGTCATCGCGGCCATCTACCTCTTCTCGGCGTTCGGCATCGGCGCGGCAGTGGATGTGCGTGAGATCAGCGTGGATTCGGGGCTTATCGACGCGGTGTCGCTCATTCTGGGCGGCAGCGGCGGCGTACTTGTGGGCGTGGTGGCGCTTTTGTTCCTCGTGACGCTGTTCGGCAATATGATCTCGTGGTCGATGGGCGTCAATTCGACGGCGGCGCTGGCGGCGGACCACAACGACATGCCGCGGGTGTTCGCCAAGCGCTGGGCAAAGAACGACATGCCCGTCGGCGCGGCGGTCACGTCGGGCGTCGTCGCCTCGTGCGTGTGTGTTTTGGGCGTGCTCATCGAGATGGCGTCGCCGGACTCGTCACTCTTCTGGAGCTTTTTCGCGCTGAATCTCGTGATGCTGCTTTTGAGCTATCTTCCCGTGTTTCCGGCGTTTTTGAAGCTGCGGCGCGAGGATGCGAAGACGCCGCGCCCGTTCCGCGTGCCGGGGTCTGACACGGCGCTCAAATGGATCGCCTATGTGCCGATGGTGCTCATCGTCATTTCGATCATTTTCACTGCGGTCCCGCTCTCGTTTGACGCAGAGACGCTTGCGAGCTTTCTGCCCATTACGATCGGGTCGATCCTCAGCGTGGCGATCGGCGAGGTGCTGATCGCGCTGCGCGGGAAAAACGCGCGCAGCTAAGTATGGTTTCATCATAAGGAGACAAAGCTATGGCAAAACGAATCATCGGCACAACGCCGAAGCAGGACGGGTATCGCATGCCCGCCGAATTTGAGCCCCAGCAGGGCGTGTGGATGCTCTGGCCCGAGCGAAACGACAACTGGCGCGACGGCGGCAAGCCCGCGCAGAAGACCTTTGCTGACGTGGCAAAGGCCATCGCAAGATTTGAAAAGGTCACGGTCGGCGCATCCGTGCGCCAGTATCAGAACGCGCGCGCCAAACTCCCCGAAAATATCCGCGTCGTGGAGCTCGAGAGCGACGACGCGTGGGTGCGCGACTGCGGGCCGACGTTCCTTGTGAACGACAAGGGCGGTCTTCGCGCGGTGGACTGGGAGTTCAACGCCTGGGGCGGGCTCGTCGACGGGCTGTATTTCCCCTGGGACAAGGACGACCAGATCGCGCGCAAGATCTGCGAGATCGCGGACGTGGACAGCTACCGCACAGAGGGTTTCGTGCTCGAGGGCGGTTCCATTCACGTCGACGGAGAGGGCACGGTGCTGACGACTGAGATGTGCCTGCTCTCTGAGGGCCGCAACCCCGACAAGTCGAAAGAAGAGATCGAGCAGATGATCTGCGACTACCTCGGCTGCGAGAAGGTGCTGTGGATCAAGGACGGCATCGACCCTGACGAGACGAACGGGCACATCGACGACGTCGCGTGTTTCATCGCGCCCGGCGAGGTCGCGTGCATCTGGACGGAGGACAAGAACCATCCGTTCTACGAGCAGGCGCAGGCGGCTTACAAATTCCTGAGCGAGGCGACGGACGCCAAGGGTCGCAAATTAAAGGTTCGCAAGCTCTGCCTGACAAAAAAGCCGTGCTTACTCGAGGGCGCGGATACCATCGACGCCGTGGAGGGCACCATCCCCCGTGAGGACGGCGAGGTCAGCATCGCGTCGTATATGAACTTTTTGATCGTCAACGGCGCGGTCATCTTGCCGCAGTACGGCGACGAAAACGACGCAGTCGCCATCGAACAGGTGCAGAAAATGTTCCCCGACCGCGAGGTCGTGGGCGTGCAGACGAAGGAGGTCGCCTTCGGCGGCGGCAATATCCACTGCATCACCCAGCAGCAGCCTGCGGTGAAGAAGTAAAAAAGAGTGCCGTCCGTGCAATAAATGTACGGGCGGCGTTTTTATGGTGCTTATGCAGTTTGCTCGCGGGCGATGCGGATGAATTCCGAGAGCACGCTCCACGGATACGAGCGGCTCAAGTACCCAAAGCAGATGGGATAGGAAGCCTCTGGGCAGAGCGGGAGAATGTGCAGGTGCGCAAGCTGCGCGGGCGAGAGCGCTGTGTGCAGCAGATTTTCCGGGCAGAAGCATGCGCCGACGCCCTGCTCGCAGAGCGCGAGCAGCGTTTCGACGTTTTCCGACGTCGCTTTGCTGACGGGCGAGACGCCCGAGGAGCGCAAAAGTCGAGCAAACTGGGGAGCGAAACCGTCCGCGCCCGATGCGCCCGCCGATGTCTTCCGCGGAGCCGAGGACAAAGGGGCAGTCACACAGGGCACTTAGGTTTCCCGCGGCGATCTCGCCGCGGTGCGTGTCGAGGTCGATGCCGCACTGCGCGAGCAGCCCATCGGACAGGCACAGCACGATGTGCTCCAGATAGTAATCCTCAAGCACCACGCCGGGGAGCGGGTGTGGAAAGCCGGCGATGGCGAGGTCAATGCCGCCGCTGAGCAGCGCCTTCTGGATCGCGTCGTTCGAGCCTTCGAGCAGCGTGATCTCGACATTCGGATACTGACGCTGAAAAGCGGGGATCAGGCGCGGCATAATGGCGCGGCCGCGCGTATAGGCGATGCCGACGCGCAGCTCGCCCTTCTGATTTTCGGAGATGTCGCAGAATTCGCGTTCCATGGCCTGGCGCGTCTGGCCGATGGATTCGGCATAGCGCAGAAACGTGCGGCCCGCATAGGTGAGCTCAAGCGGCGTGCGGCGCACAAGGAGCGTGCAGCCGAGCTCCTTTTCAAGTCCCGCAATGTGGGACGAGAGCGACTGCTGCGTGATGTGCAGCGCTTCAGCGGCGCGGGTGAAGTTTTTCTCCCGCGCAAGCACGAGAAAATAGTCAAGAGAATGGAAATTCATGGGAACGCTCCTTTTACAGCTGTTTCTTGTAGAATATATCAATTTTAACAGTTTTACAAGCGCGAAGGCGGCAATTATACTGTGGGCAGTGGGTGCGGACGGCAGGAAAAAGATTCCCTTTTTCCGCCGTGCGTGCTAAGATAGCGATACTGTGTTGAGAAAAGGATAGGGAGGACTGGGATGGCTGCGATCGTTTTATTCTGCCTTGCGCTGCTCGTGTGCATCGTGCTGGGGACGAACATCCTCTACGCACTCCTGGCGGGGCTCGTGATCTTTACGCTGTACGGCAAAAAGCAGGGCTTTTCGTGGAAAGAGCTCGGGAAGATGATCTGCTCGGGCGTGAAGACGTCGGCAAGCGTGCTGCTCGTCTTTCCGCTCATCGGCATTCTGACGGCGTTCTGGCGCGCGTGCGGCACGCTGCCGTTCATCATCTGCTGCGCCGTCGACCTCATCCGGCCGGAGATCTTGCTGCTGATGACGTTTCTCCTAAACTGCGGCGTCTCGATGCTGACAGGCACGGCGTTCGGCACGGCGGCGACGATGGGCACCATCTGCGTGAGCGTCGGCATTTCGATGGGCATGGACCCCGTGCTGCTCGGCGGCGCGATGCTTTCGGGCGTATACTTCGGCGACCGCTGCTCGCTGGTCTCGACGAGCGCGCTGCTCGTGAGCGAGCTGACGGAGACGAACATTTACGACAACATCAAGCGCATGCTCAAGACGGCGCTCGTGCCGTTTCTTCTGAGCTGCGGCGTCTACGCGGCGCTCGGCATGGTGAAAAGCGGCAGCGGCGCGGCGGGCGAGCTGTGGTCGCTCTACGGGCGCGAGATGACGCTTCACTGGGTCATGTGCCTGCCGGCGGTGCTCATTTTGATCCTGTCGGTCCTACGCGTGAACGTGAAAAAGGCGATGTCGGTCAGCATTTTAGCGGCGGTCGTGCTGTGCATTTTCCTGCGGCATCTGGACGCGGTGATGATCCTCAGGACCGCAATCTTAGGCTACACGGCGTCGGACGCCGAGGTCGGCGCGATGCTCAACGGCGGCGGCATCATTTCAATGGTGCGCGTGGCGCTGATCGTGATGATCTCGTCGGCGTATTCCGGCATTTTTCGCAAGACGGGGCTGCTCGACGGGCTGTGCGGGCGTGTGACGGCGCTGCGCGACAAAACGTCGCCCTATGCCTCGATGCTGCTGACGGCGGTTTTGGCGAGCCTTCTCGCCTGCAACCAGACGTTGACGATCATCCTGACGAACCAGCTCTGCGCGCCGTCGCAGAAGGATAAAGAAGAATTTGCCATCAACCTTGAAAACAGCGCGGTCGTCGTCGCGCCGCTGATCCCGTGGTCGATCGCGGGGGCGACGCCGCTCTCGACCGTCGGCGCGCCGATGACGGGTATGGCGTTTGCGTGCTTTTTATACATCCTGCCGCTGTGCGAGCTCGTGCGGCGGACAGCGCAGCAGCGCGCGGCGAAAAAAACCGCCGCGCAGAAATGAGAAAGGAAGTTTGCATGAACGGAGAGACTTTACTGGCGGAAGCCATCGAAATGAAAGACGAGATCGTCGAGAACCGGAGAGCGATCCACCGCGCGCCGGAGGTCGGCGCGCACCTGCCGCAGACGGTTCAATTTGTCGAAGAAAAGCTGCGATTGCTCGGCTATGAGCCGCGCGAGCTGGGCGGCGGCGTGGTCGCGGAGCTCACGGGCGAGGATACGGGGCGCTGTATCCTGCTGCGCGCCGACATGGACGCGCTCAAGGTGCGGGAGAAGACCGACCTGCCGTTCCGTTCGGAAAACGGCAGCATGCACGCCTGCGGACACGATATGCATGCCGCGATGCTGCTGGGCGCTGCAAGGCTGCTCAAGGCGCATCAAAGCGAACTCAAGGGCACGGTGAAGCTCGTCTTCCAGCCCGACGAGGAAGGCTTCACGGGCGCGAAAGCGATGCTTAAGGCCGGTGTGCTGGAGGCGCCGGAGCCGCAGGCGGCGATGGCGCTGCATGTGAACTCCGGGACGCCGTCAGGCCTCGTGCTCTGCGGCAAGGGAACGTTTATGGCGGGTTGCACGCTGTTTCGCATCACGGTCAAGGGTGTCGGCTGTCACGGGGCAATGCCGGAGACGGGCGTCGACCCAATCAACATTGCCGCGCACATCTACCTTGCGCTTCAGGAGATCACGGCGCGCGAGCTGCCCGCGAAGACGCCCGCCATCGTGACAATGGGCAAATTCAGCGCGGGGCACGCGCCGAATATCATCCCGCAGGAGGCCGTGATCGAGGGCACGATCCGCACGTTCGACCGCGACGTGACCGCGCTGATCCTGCGCCGCATCGGTGAGATCGCGGACGCGACAGCCAGGGCCTTCCGCGGCAGTGCGAGCGTCGAAGAGCTCGCGAGCGCGCCGCCGCTCAAAAACGACGAGGCGCTGACCGAGCAGATGGCACGCTGCGCCGAAATGCTGTTCGGCGAGAAGAGCGTCTACCGCCTGCGTGAGGGCGGGATGGGCTCGGAGGACTTTGCGTCCTACACCTACGAGCTGCCGTGCGCGTATCTGTTGCTCGGCGCGGGCACGGCGCAGGAGGACGCGCACTACGGAAAGCCCATGAACAACGAGAGCGTCGTCTTCAACGAGAACATTTTACCGCGCGGGAGCGCACTGCTCGCCTATGGCGCGATGCAGTGGCTCGAAGACCGGCAATAAAAAAATCCGCTTACGAATTTCGTAAGCGGATTTTTTATAATCGGTTGTCGATGACTTAGCCGACGAGCGCCTCGGTATCCATGGCGATCATGAGCTCCTCGTTCGTGGGGATGAGGAGGACGGTGACCTTGGAGTCGGGCGCGGAGATGACGCGTTCTTCGCCGCGGACCTTGTTGGCGTCCTCGTCCATCTTGACGCCCATGAACTCGAGGCCGGAGGCGATGGCCATGCGCTGGGAAGCGCTGTTCTCGCCGACACCTGCGGTGAAGATGATGGCGTCCACGCCGCCCATCGCGGCGGCATACGCACCGATGAGCTTCTTCACGCCGTAGTTGAACATATCGACGGCAAGGCCGGCGCGCTCATTGCCCTGCTCGAAGGCCTCTTCGAGATCGCGGAAGTCGGAGCTGACGCCGCTGACGCCCATGACGCCGGACTTCTTGTTGAGGATTGTGAGCATCTCGGTGATGTCCATGCCGTACTTGTTCATCAGGTACTCGAGGATACCGGCGTCAATGTCGCCGGAGCGGGTACCCATGGGAAGACCGGCGAGCGGGGTGAAGCCCATGGAGGTGTCGACGCTCTTGCCGCCGTCGATCGCGGTGACGGAGGAGCCGTTGCCGAGGTGGCAGGAGATCAGCTTGAGCTGCTCGATGGGCTTGCCGAGCATATCGGCCGCGCGCTGGGAAACATACTTGTGAGAGGTGCCGTGGAAGCCGTAGCGGCGGACCTTGTCCTTCTCATAGTACTCATAGGGAATGGCATAGGTATAGGCCACGGGGGGCATGGTCTGGTGGAAGGCAGTGTCGAACACGGCGACCATGGGCACGCCGGGCATGAGCTCCTGGCAGGCCTTGATGCCGATGATGTTGGCGGGGTTGTGGAGCGGGGCGAGGGGATTGCACTCCTCGATTGCCTGCATGACCTCGTCGGTGATGACGACGGACTTGGCAAACTTTTCGCCGCCGTGGACGACGCGGTGGCCGACAGCGTCGATCTCCTTCATGGAGCCGATGACGCCGTTCTTCTCGTCGACGAGCGCGTTCAGCACGGCCTGGATGGCCTCGCTGTGGGTGGGCATGGAGACGGAAGCGGCCTTGATGGCTTCCTTGCCGGGAAGCTGGGGCTTATAGGTGAACAGACCGTCGATGCCGATGCGCTCGCACAGACCCTTCGCCAGCAGCTCGCCCGTGGTGGGGTTGAGCAGCTGATACTTCAGGGAAGAAGAACCTGCGTTGATGACCAGAACATTCATAAGTATACTCCTTTTTCCGAGGGCGCTTGCATTGCGCCCGAATTTCCGATAAAATAAGAATCAAATTAATCGGATGTACAATTCGATACAGAATATATTATAACAACTTTTTTCGCAAAGACAAGTAAATTTAACAAAACGTAACTCTTTTGTAACCGCTTTGAGAGGACTTCCATGAGGGTATTTGGTATAATATGCGAATATAATCCCTTCCACCGCGGCCACAAGTGGCAAATTGATGAATTGCGCCGTCTGGCAGGCGAGGAAGAGTACGCCGTCGTGTGCGCGATGAGCGGCGATTTTGTCCAGCGGGGCGATTTTGCCATTGAACGCGCGCATGCGCGCGCCGAGGCCGCCGTGCGCGGCGGGGCTGACTTGGTCCTTGAGCTGCCGCTGTCGTGGGCCATTTCGTCGGCGGAGGGCTTTGCCCGCGGCGGCGTGAGCATTTTGGCGGCGACGGGCGTGGTCGACACGCTGGCCTTTGGCAGCGAATGCGGTAACGCGGCGAAATTGCAGCGCGCGGCAAAGGCACTGCTGCGGGCGGATTTTCCCGACGCGCTGCGAGAGGAGCTTGCCAAGGGCCTGTCCTTTGCCGCGGCGAGGGAGAGCGCCGCGAGGACGCTCATCGGCGAGGATGCCGCGGTGCTCCGGGAGCCGAACGATATCCTCGGCGTAGAATACTGCAAGGCGCTGCTGCAAAGCGGCAGTACCATCGCGCCGCTGGCAATATTGCGAAAGGTCGTCGGGCACAACGGGGGTGCGGCGAAGGGCTTCGCCTCGGCGAGCCACATCCGTGAGCTGCTCACGAACGGAGAGGACGCCTCCGCGTATCTGACGGCGGAGAGCGCCGCCATCTATGCGCGCGAATGCGCAGCGGGCCGCGCGCCGGTGACGATGCAGAATGCGGAGCGGGCGGTGCTTTCCCGGCTGCGCGCGATGTGCGAGGAGGACTTCGCCCGCTATGACAGCGGGAATGAAGGCCTTTATCGCCGGTTTTATGACGCAGCGCGGACGGCAGCGTCCGTCGACGAGCTGCTCTCCGCGGTGAAGACGAAGCGCTATGCCTATGCGCGGCTGCGGCGGATGCTGCTTGCGGCGTATCTGGACGTGACGGCGGCGGATGTGCCGCCGGAGGTCCCCTATCTGCGCGTGCTGGCGTGCAATGAGCGGGGACGAAAGCTGCTCAAAACGATCAAAAAAACGGGAAGCGCACCGGTGCTGACCAAGAGCGCCGATGTGCGCGCGTTGAGCGAGGAGGCGCAGAAGCTCTTCGCTCTGACGGCGCGCGCGGCGGATCAATACGTGCTCGCCTATCCCGAGCTGCGCGCGGCCAGAGGCAGCAGCGCGTGGACGGAGGGGCCTGTGATCGTTTGAGCAAGGAACCGAGACCTCGAAAGGAGAACAGAATGAAAAAATGGATGACGCTGCTGCTTTGCTGCGTGCTGGCGCTGAATTTGACCGCCTGCGGCGCAGGAGCGCCCGGCGGGCCGGAGGACAACGCGCCGCCGCAGGCGAGCGTGCTGCACTTTGAAGTCGCGACGCAAGTTTACGAAAACGAGTACAAGGCCGATGACGGCACGGTGCTTCTGGCGGAGCGCTACGAACTGCCGGTGCTCGAACTGCGCACGGAGGACGGCGAGCTCTACACGCTGGCGGAGAACGTGACGGCGAACGGCGGCACGGGCAACCCCGCGCAGTTCACGGCGCAGAACGCCTTCAACACGGAGATGAATAACGTGCTCGCAGGGCTTGAGTCCGAGGCGGCGCAGATGGCCGCGGAGGCTAAGGAGCTCTACGCGGAAAACGGCACATCGGTCTTTTTGAACGGAAGCTACTGGACGAACGAGCTGAGCCTGACGCAGACCTACATGACCGAGGGGAAGCTCCTGAGCATCGCGGCGGAGAACTACACCTACTACGGCGGCGTGCATCCGAATTCCGCCACCCGCGCGTGGAGCTTTGATCTGACGACGGGCAAATTCCTGACGCTGGATGCACTCGCCTCGGAGGAGGGCGATTTGCAGGGAAACTCGCTGCAGGAGAGCATTTATTGGAATATCTACGAGCAGATCGCGCAAAAGGGCCTCAGCGAAGGATATTTTGACGATTATGACTCTTATTTGCAGGATTTCCCCACGCTCGCGACGCTGAACTTTACGGAAAACGGCCTGACGGTCACATTCGACCAGTACGTCATCGCGCCGTATGCGGCGGGGCCGCAGGTGTTCTCGGTGCCGTACAGCGAATTCTACAACGCGCTTAGTGAGCACGCGAAGACGATTTTAGACGTCTCGCAGGAGCAGACCGTGTTGGCGGATTTCGACACGGCGATCACACTGTGGGCGTGGTTCTTTATGAACACGCCGCCGATCGGAGATGCGCCGGACGAGACGGAGATCAACGGCTACACCTACTACAGTGCGGCGATCCCCGGCGTTTCGACGCTCGAGGACATGCACGATCTGATGTACCGCTACTTCGACAAGGCGCTGGCCGACCAGTGGTTTGAAGAGTCTGACCGCTACGCTGAGGTGAACGGCAGACTATACGTCCTGTCTGCCGACCGCGGCAGCGACGATTCCGTAATCGATGAGACGCACAGCGTGACGCTCGACGGTGAGAGCGGCACCGTAACACAGACCATCACCTACGGCGATTGGGACGAAGCGTCGCAGAGCTGGACGCCGAACGGCGAGGAGGAGAACTTCGAATATCCCTTTACCATCGTTAGCGGCCACGCGGTGTTCTCAGCATTCCCGTGCCCGTACTGATGAAGAAGATAAAAGAAAAATGCTGGCTCATAAGAGCCAGCATTTTTTATATGTAGCTTACCGGTAGCGCTCGCGGTGTGCGTGCATGATCTCAGCCAGCAGCACACCGTTGTCGGGCGGGGTGTAGGTGATGGCGTTCGCGCCTGCCGCGATGGTCTTGCGAATAGTCTCATCCTTCGGGCCGCCGGTGGCGATGATGGGGATCTCGGGATGGCGCTCGCGGAGCGCGGCGACGAGCTGCGGTGTTTCCGACGCGGCAGAGACGTTCAAAATGTCGACGCCTGCGGCGATACGAGCCTCAGTGTCCTGCGTGGCGGAGACGATGGTCGCCACGACCGGAATGTCGATGTGCGACTTGATGTCGCGCAGAATATCCGCTGAAACGGGCGCGTTGAGCACAACGCCGTAAGCGCCGCAGTGCTCAGCCTCCATCGCCTGGGCGACAGAGCGCGCGCCGGACGTGAAGCCGCCGCCGACGCCGCAGAACACAGGCATATCCGCCACGCTGATGACGGCGCGCACGATACGTGGCTGCGGGGTAAAGGGATAAACGGCGATCACCGCATCGGCATTGACGCTTGCGATGGTGGCAACGTCAGTGGAAAAGACAAAGGACTTGATCGTTCTGCCGAAGATGCGGATGCCGCTGCACTCGTTGATGCACTCGGGTACCATCAGCATATGGTTGCGGAGCTTTCCGCTGTAACTCGGCGTGGGCGTAGGGGTAAAATCGCTCATAAAAGCACCTTCCTTTCCGCAGGTAATAAATGACCGGTAGGAATTTATGCAGGGAAATTATTCGACATGAATGCTTGCACGCATGGCGAGGATCGTCTGCTCAATGAGCGTGTCAAGATCCCAGCCGAGCATTTCCGCGCCGCGCTCGATGACCTCGCGCGAGCAGCCGGCGGCAAACTTCTTGTCCTTATACTTTTTCTTGACGGATTTGACCTCAAGATCGCTGACGCTCTTGCTCGGGCGCATGAGCGCGACCGCGCCGATCAGACCCGTGAGCTCGTCGGTGGCAAAGAGGACCTTTTCCATCTCGTGCTGAGGCTCGGGAAGGTCGTCAAAGTGCAGGCCGTAGCCGTGGCTGGCGGTGGCGCGGATCAGGCGCTCGTCGAGACCGTTTTCACGCATGATCTCCTGCGACTTGATGCAGTGCTCGTCGGGATACATCTCAAAATCGAGGTCGTGGAGAAGGCCGACGATCTCCCAGAAGTCCGCCTCGTCGCCATAGCCAAGCTTTTCTGCGTACCAGCGCATCACGTCGGCGACGGTGTTGGCGTGCTTTAAGTGGAATTCACCCTTGTTGTACTGCGTGAGCAGCTCCCACGCCTGTTCTTTCGTATATGCCATAATGATGGCCTCCCTTTGCTTATGGCTGCTCGTCCGTAAAGTGGACGTGATTGAAAATGTGGTCAGAGCAGAAGCAGTGGTACCCTGCGCACTTGCTGCAATAGCGGAACTGGAGCTCGGGATTCGTCACATCGGTGCGGCCGCACACGGCGCACTTGTGGCGGAAGCCCTGCGTCTGCTGCTGATACTGCTCCTGGCGCTGCTGGGCACGCACGGTGTTATGGAAGTGCGTGGCCTGCTTGCTCTGGTGGCGTTCGAGTCCCCAAAACCGTGTAAGCTCGGGCCAGAAGAAAATGACGAAATTCAAAAGCGCCACAATGGGCATGATGGAATAGTACCATCTGCCGGCGGCAATATAGCGCGCAATGTCGAAGAAGAAGTAGAATACGTCAATATACGCGAGCCACTTCATGCGGATGGGGAAGACGAAAAACAGCAGCACCTGCGCATCGGGATAGAGGAGCGCGAAGGCCATGAACATGGCAAAGTTGACATAATTTGCACCGTAGACGGGGATGCTGTAGCCCGTGATCAGGCTAACGATGCTCGCGCCGACGACGGTGAGCAGCATGCCGCTCAGGTAATACGTTGTAAACTTGGCCGTACCCCACTGCCGCTCGAGCGTCGAGCCGATCCAGTAGTAGAAGTAGCAGGTGATGAGAAGGTAAAACGGGCTTGTGCTCTCAGGGATGAGGACAAAGGTGATGAGCCGCCAGACCTGCCCGTGGAGAAGACCCGAGAGCGTGTAGGAGAAGAAGCTCAGAAAGTTGCCGTTCGAAAAGTTGGACAAAAGTCCCAGCACCACGTTGCCGATGACGACATAGAGCATCAGGTTGGGGATGCCAAAATTCGGGTGCAGGATACAGAAGCGGTCGATCGCCTGGTTGAGTTTTTTCAATACGGGATACCTCGTTTCGATCAAATAATATTTAAGAACATTATGACACAGCGGCGGGGAAAAGTCATCAATAAAGTTTGAACAAATGACCATTCCTGAATGGAATGAAGAGCAGAAATGCGGAAAGAAACGAATTCTTTCCGCATTCTTAACACTTGTTCACTTGAGATCGAGCTCGGGCGGGACGTCGATCTCCTCGCCGACGTATTTGCCGTTCTTTTTCCGCTGGCGCACGCACTCGGTCAAAAGATACTCGATTTGGCCGTTGACGGAGCGGAAATCGTCCTCTGCCCAGGCGGCGATGGCGGCGTAGAGCTTGGGGGACAGGCGCAGGGGCACCTGCTTTTTGGCGTTGTCGTTCATGGCAGCCTCCCAAAAAGTAGCGCGGCGCGCTTAATAGAGGCTTCCGGAGTTGACGACGGGCTGGGCGTCGTGGTTGCCGCAGAGCACCACCAGCAGGTTCGAGACCATGGCCGCCTTGCGTTCCTCGTCGAGCTCGACCGTGCCCTTTTCCGCCAGACGCTCAAGCGCCATTTCGACCATGCCGACCGCGCCGTCAACGATCATCTTGCGCGCGTCGATGATGGCGCTGGCCTGCTGGCGCTGGAGCATGACGGCCGCAATCTCGGGCGCATAGGCGAGGTAGGTGATGCGCGCTTCGATGATCTCAAGGCCCGCGTCGGCGACCTTGGCCTGAATTTCATCGCGGATGCGTGCGGCCACGACCTCGCTCGAGCCGCGCAGGCTCCCCTCGTCGGCCTGACCGTCGCCCGTGGTGTCGACGTTCGGGGCGACATCGTAGGGATAGAGGCGGACGATGTTGCGCAGCGCCGCGTCGCACTGGAGGGACAGGTATTCCTTATAGTTGTCCACGTTAAACACGGCCTTGGCTGTGTCGGTCACGCGCCACATTACGGCGATTCCGATCTCCACGGGATTGCCGAGACAGTCGTTGATCTTCTGGCGGGCGTTGTTGAGCGTCATGATCTTGAGCGAGATCTTCTTGCTGCCGCCCACCTCGACCGCGGTGGACGCGCCCTGCATGGCAGCGAGAAGGTCCGTGCCCTTGTGGCCGCCGTCCACATCGCCGGACTGGTTGAGCTTCGTCTTGGCGGCGGGGTTGAACGACGAGCAGAAGGGATTGACCCAGTAGAAGCCCTCGCCCTTGAGCGTGCCGATGTACTTGCCGAACAGCGTCAGCACCAGCGCCTCCTGCGGCTTCAGAACGCGCAGGCCGCACAGTGGGATCCAGCCGAGCAACAGCAGGATGACGCAAAGGACGACAAGGGGCAGAAAGCCCGCATTGATGCCGACGATCAGAAAAACGACCGCGGCGATGTAGAGAACAAGCTCGAGCAGCAGCACGAGCATGCCGTTTTTGTGACCGGTGATGATCTTTTCTTCCATAAAAAGCACCTCCAAACTTGATATCAAAATAATATCACAACAATATGAGATGTCAAGAGGAAAATGCAAAAAACCGACCGGTGATTGCACCGGTCGGTGAAAAATCAATTATGTGGCAATGACAAACTGGAATCTATCTGGGTATTCCATCATCATTAAAATGTTTTTTCAAAGCTTTTTCTGTCGGGTAAATTGATAGAATCATAATAAAACATTGGATTGTTACAAGAATTATCCCTGCAAATCCAATCGTATTCTTATCACTATGGTATAACGGAATATGTATCGAGGCGGATGGTATAACCATTACCCATCCTATTTTCCACCAAAGTTTTCCACAATAGTCATGAGCAAATTTCCATGTATCCATATTTTTCATTGAACGAGTTGTTCTGTATCCTAACATGCTGTTTATATGTTTTGGGCAATGCTTCCACATCATTCTTCCTGCAATGACCATAACAATGGGAATGATCAAATCGCATAGTAACATAAACCACCAAAAGCACATAACATTCACCTCCAAAAGTAGAATTTGATAGAATTATTATGCTACAGCCCGTCAGAAAGCGCAAGCACAGCCGCGGTGGTTCGAGCCACCGCGGCTGTTTGGATGATCTGCTTTATGCGTAGTGGTATTTTTTCCGTCCGAGGAGAAAAAGCGTTTCTGTGACGATCAGTGTGAGCGCTTCGGCCACGGTGATGGCGAGCCAGATGCCGTTGATGCCGAGAAGTTTTGGCAAAAGAAGCACCGCGGCGACCTGAATGACGAGCGTGCGCAGGAACGAGATGAGCGCGCTGGCTGTGCCATTGTTGAGCCCCGTGAAAAACGCCGAACCGAAGATATTGAAACCGCAGACGAGGAATGAGAGCGCGTAGATGCGCAGCGCGTTAACCGTCATGTCGCACAGCTCCGCGTCGTAGCCGACGAAAAGATGTGCGATGGGGTTTGCCAGCAGGATGGACGAGGCCGTCATCGCAAGGCTCGTGATGAGCGTGACGGTCAGGCTCTTTTTGAGGAGGCTCTTGAGCTCGGCGTGATTCTTCGCGCCGTAGTGATAGCCGACGACGGGTGTGACGGCGATGGAATAGCCGAAGAAAAACGCCATGAAGATGAAGCTCACGTACATCAGAACACCGTAGGCATTCACGCCGTTTTCCTTGGCAATCGCCATGAGCTGCACGTTATAGAGTACGCCGACGAGAGAGGTCGAAAGGTTGCTGACCATCTCGCTCGAACCGTTGTAGCAGGCCTTGCCGAGGGCGCGGAAGTCAAAGCGCGGACGCGTGAGGCGCAGCAGCGAATCGTTCGGGCGGAGAAAGTAGACAAGCGGGATGAGCGCGCCGACAATCTGCGAAAACGCCGTGGCGAGCGCCGCACCGAGAAGCCCGAACGGGAACACGTAGACGAGCAGAAAATCGAGTACCATGTTCGTCAGCCCCGCGAACACCGTCACGCGCAGGCCAAAGTGCGGCTTTTCCGCCGTCGCCAAAAAGCTCTGGAAGCTGTTTTGCAGCATGAAAAAAGGGAGAGCAGCCAGCAGCACGCGCCCGTAGAGCACGCAGTCATCGATCGTCAGGTCCGTCGCGCCGACGGCGAACGAGATGGGGCGCAGGAAAACGATGCACACGCCGCTTAAAATCGCGCCGCCGGCGGCAAGCACGATGACGAGCATGGAGAAGATCTCGTTCGCTTTCCTGGGCTTACCCTCGCCGAGCGTTTTGGCGATGAGCGCGCTGCCGCCCGTGCCGATCATAAAGCCGACGGCGGCGAGCGCCATGATGACGGGAAAGATGAGGTTCAGCGCGGCAAACGAATTTTTGCCGACGAAGTTCGAGACGAAAAAGCCGTCGACAATGCTGTAAATAGAGGTGATGATCATCATCAAAATGCTGGGCGCGACAAAGCGCAGCAGCTTTTGATACGTAAAATGATCGGAAAGGGAAATCTGCATGGAAGAGCCTCCGATTATTTCAAAAAATATAAAAAAAGTCTGGTCACTGCTTGACCGGACGCATCCGACATCTCTCGACCGCTGCGGCTGCGGCCGCAAGTCCCCGATGACATTCAATTTGTGAACAATATTTTAGCATAAATCCGGACAAAGTCAAGTATTTGCACAAAATCTTCAAAAACTGATTGACAAAACGCACAAACATGGTAGAATACGATTCGGCGAAAGCCACAAGTGAATACTTCATCGAGAGTGGTTGAGGGATCGGCCCTATGACACCACGACAACCTGCCCGAAGAGGCAAGGTGCCAAATCCGACGAACGAATCGAAAGATGAGGAAGAGCAGAAAGCGCGATACTCTGTCGGTTCGACAGAGTATTTTTTGTTTTTCCCAACAACGAGAAAGGAAGAAAAGTAACCATGGCAAAACGTTTATTCACCTCCGAATCCGTCACCGAGGGGCATCCCGACAAGATCTGCGACCAGATCTCCGATGCGGTGCTCGACGCGATCCTTGAAAAAGACCCCAACGGCCGCGTGGCCTGCGAGACGACCGTCTCCACCGGCCTTGTTCACATCATGGGCGAGATCACCACGAGCTGCTATGTCGACATCCCGAAGATCGCGCGCGACGTCATCCGCGACATCGGCTACGACCGCGCGAAGTACGGCTTTGACTGTGATACCTGCGGCGTTATCACGAACATCGACGAGCAGAGCGGCGATATCGCGATGGGCGTCGACAACTCCTTTGAAAATAAGGAAAGCGGCGCGAGCGAGCTCGACAACGGCGCGGGCGACCAGGGCATGATGTTCGGCTACGCCTGCACCGAGACCCCTGAGCTCATGCCGCTCGCGATCTCCCTTTCCCATAAGATGGCAAAGAAGCTGACCGACGTGCGCAAGCAGGGTCTTGTCGACTATCTCCGTCCCGACGGCAAGACGCAGGTGACGGTCGAGTACGACGAGAGCGGCAAGCCCGTCCGCGTCGACACGGTCGTGCTCTCCACCCAGCACGCGCCCGAGGCGACGCTCGAGCAGATCCGAAAGGACATGATCGAGCTTGTCATCAAGCCGACTGTTCCCGCGGAGCTGATGGACGAGAACACCAGGATTTATGTCAACCCGACCGGCCGCTTCGTCATCGGCGGCCCGCAGGGCGACAGCGGCCTGACCGGCCGCAAGATCATCGTCGACACCTACGGCGGCAGCGCCCCGCACGGCGGCGGCGCATTCTCCGGCAAGGACCCGACGAAGGTCGACCGCAGTGCCGCTTACGCCGCGCGCTATGTCGCTAAGAACATTGTGGCCGCGGGCCTTGCCGACAAGTGCCAGGTCCAGCTCGCCTATGCTATCGGCGTTGCGCATCCCGTGAGCGTGCTCGTTGAGACGTTCGGCACCGGCAAGGTCGATGACGGTAAGCTCGA
>OGOL01001520.1_pt1 | contig 21298 bp, 17 predicted proteins | sample 1552641 | NCBI WGS metagenome assembly OGOL01 (sample SAMEA2580140, study PRJEB22360) | human gut metagenome | biome: human gut; feature: human-associated habitat; material: faeces | place: Denmark | collected 2008/2010 | reverse complement strand
GCTTGTCGGTCTGGAGGCCGACGATGGTCTCCTTCTCGCGGTGGGCGTTATCGATGTAGCCAGCGGGGTGGCTCACGATACCCGTGACGGTCTTGGTGTCCATATCGAGGACACCACCCTGCTCGCGCTCCTTAAGCAGCAGGTCGAGAACCTCGCCCCACAGCTCCTTGGTACGCTCGGTCGGACCTACGAGGAACGACTCGTCGCCCTCGTAAGGGGTGTAGTTCTTCTGGATGAAGTCTCGGACGTCAACCTCTCCCGTCCAAATGCCTTCCTTGAAGCCTTCCCATGCCTCCTGCATTGTGTAACCACGCTCCTAGTTACGTGTAATGCGGCGCTCTCTCACACCGCTGCTTATTGAATTCTTGAATTTTCGGCTTGCACTACCGGCTTCTTCCGTTCTTCACCACACGTTGGTGCAGGGAAAAACGTTTGTCCACCTTGGAACTGCAACCCAAAACCCAAGATTTCACCCGTTTGAGAAGGATAACATAGCGACCCTCTCCATCTGGGCTGTTATATGTTTCTTTTTTTATATCATAAGGGCGTTTTTTACAAACCCGCAGGAAATGCGAGCGTGAACAACTACCGTTCACCGATTTGTTTAGTTTTTTCCTTGCCTTTGTACGACGTTCACTCTAGCTGTTATGCCAGCTTTAGCAGGGTAAAGTGCCTCTGAGTGGGCTTTAGGACGTGCTCAGAGATCTACCCCTAACTTTGCTGATACCGACGGTGTACGGAGGTCGCCTAAAGGTTGTTTTCTAGGCATTTCCCAAAATCTACCGTATAGGGTGCGCGTGCGGGGGTATCATCTTTCACCGAAAATAGTTTCTAGTGTTAGGGGTTTTCGGTGGAAGATACCGATTTCCGTGAACTTGGGCGTCAGCTCCTTACCGAGTTCGGCAGCATGCATCAGCGCATTTCGCGCTTTGCGGACAAAGCCCTCGGCGGCGAGATGGCCGTCATGCGCGCCCTTATGCTCGCTGGCGGTTCGCTCACGCCGAGCGAACTCGCCGATCGCGCCTGGGTCTCGAGCGCCCGCATCGCCAATATCCTACGCGCTCTCGAAGCCAAGGGCTGGGTCGAGCGCGAGCACTCAAAGACCGACCGTCGTCGCGTACACGTCACGGTGACCGACAAGGGATTCCAGGATCTCGAAATCAAACGACGGGAATTCGAGGAGCGCACCGCGGCCTTCCTCGAGCAGCTCGGCGAAACAGATACCCAAGAGATGGTGCGCCTTCTAAGACGTGCCAACGAAATTATCGACCGCAATCAAGAAAGGAGAGATGCCGAGTGAGGATTCTCAAGCTCTTTAAAAAGCACGTCCTGGCACTGTTCACAGCTATCGTACTTATCGTAATCAGCTGCAACGCCGATCTGGCGCTGCCTACCTATATGAGCGACATCGTCGACGTGGGCGTGCAGCAAGGCGGCATCGCCTCGCCCGTGCCCGACACCATTCGCGCCGAATCGCTCGACGACCTCGAACTCTTCATGAGCGCCAAGGACGCCAAGGCTGCGGAGGCCGTGTTTAGCAAGGCTGACAAAAACGGCATTCGAACGTACAAGGGCACCGAGGAAGAGCGTGCCGATGGAGGCAAAATTACCGACATTATGAGCCTGCCCGAGACCGTCGTCCTTTCGCTCAACCAGGGCATCGACGCCGACTCCATGGGAGACATGACCGGCACGTCCAGCGAGAAAGACAGCGACGCCGCTCAGGCCATGCCCACGCCCGAGCAAATGGCAGCGATGACGCCCGAGCAGCTCGCCGAGATGCAGCAGAAGGCCGCAGCGGCGCAGAATATGCAAAAGCAGATCGACGCCGACGGCGGCAAGATCACCATGAAGAGCCTGCGCCTGGGTGTCGAGGGCGGTCTGGTAGACCAAAGCAAGCTCGTCGAGGGCGCCAACGAAATGGCGGACAAAATGGGCTCCATGTCGGGCTCCATCGTCACCCAGCGCGCCGTGAGCTATGTACAGGACGAGTACAAGGCGCAGGGCATCGACCCCGCCGACGTGCAGAACGCCTACCTGGGCCGCATGGCGACCACGATGTTTGGTCTGTGTCTGGTGTCGCTGGTCGCCACCATCCTGACCGGTGCCGTGGCTTCGCGCACCGCCTGCTCCATCGCACGCGACCTGCGCCGCGAGACCTTCAACAAGGTTATGCACTTCTCGCCGGCCGAGGTGGGCAAGTTTAGCCAGGCCTCGCTCATCACCCGCTGCACCAACGACGTTCAGCAGATTCAGATGGCCGCAACCCTGTTTATCCGCATGTGTCTGATGGCGCCCGTCATGGGCATCGTCGCCGTCATGCGCGTCCTGGCCAACCACACCGGCCTGGAGTGGACCATCGCCGTGGCCATCATCGCGGTCTCGGCCGTCGTCGGCGTGCTTATGGGCCTCACTATGCCCAAATTCAAAAAGATGCAGAGCTTTGTGGACCGCGTGAACCTTACCGCCCGCGAGCTGCTCGACGGCCTTATGCCCATCCGCTCGTTCAACCGCGAAGAACATGAGCTCGAGCGCTTTGACAAGGCTTCGCTCGACCTGATGACCACGCAGCTCTACACCAACCGAGCCATGAGCTTTATGATGCCGCTCATGATGCTCGTCATGAACTGCATCACCGTGCTTATCGTCTGGTTTGGCGCGCAGGGCGTGTCCGACGGCGTGATGCAGGTCGGCAACATGATGGCGTTTATCTCCTACACCATGCAGATCGTCATGGCGTTTATGATCCTCACCATGGTTTCGGTCATCCTGCCCCGTGCCGAGGTCGCAGCCGAGCGCGTAGATGAGGTCATCACCTGCCCCACGAGCATCAACGACCCTGCCTCGCCCAAACTGCCCGCGGCCAGCTCGCCGCGCGGTGAGCTCACCTTCCGCGACGTGAGCTTCCAGTACCCCGATGCCCGCGCCGACGTCATTAGCGGTGTGAACTTCACCACGCATGCCGGTCAGATGCTCGGCATCATTGGCTCCACGGGCTCGGGCAAGTCCACGCTCGTACAGCTGATTCCGCGCCTGTACGACGTCACGGGCGGCAGCATTTCGCTCGACGGCATCGACGTGCGCGACATGACCCTTTCCGAGCTGCGCCGCCGCATTGGTTACATCCCGCAACAGGGGCGTCTGTTCTCGGGCACCGTCGAGAGCAACCTCAAGTTTGCCGGCGACATGGTGAGCGATGATGACATGCGCCAGGCCGCGCGCATCGCACAGGCCGAGGACTTTATCGCCGAGCGTGAGGGCGGTTACGACTCCCCCATCAGCCAGGGCGGCTCCAATGTTTCGGGTGGTCAGCGCCAGCGTCTGGCCATCGCCCGCGCATTGGCCAAAAAGCCCGAGGTCGTGGTGTTCGATGACTCGTTTAGTGCCCTCGACTACAAGACCGACGCGCGCCTGCGCGAGGAGCTGGCCAAAAACGTTACCGACGCCGCACTCGTGGTCGTGGCCCAGCGCATCGCGACCATCATGCACGCCGACCAGATCATCGTGCTCGACGACAGCCACGTAGTGGGCACCGGCACGCACGAGGAGCTGCTGCGCAGCTGCCCGGCGTACCTGGAGATCGCACAGTCGCAGCTTTCCGCCGAGGAGCTGGGGCTTACCCAAGAAGAAATTGCAGCCGTCATGGAAGGAGGCGAGCGCTAATGGCAGACGAGACCAAGACTCAGATTCCCAAGCCCACCCGCCAGCGTGGTCCCATGGGCCGCATGGGTGGCATGCGTCGTGGCGAAAAGGCCAAGGACTTTAAGGGCACCATGAGGCAGCTGCTCGGCTATATCGGCCAGCACAAGATTGCCGTGTTTGCCGCCGTCGCCTTTGCCGTGTGCTCGGTCATCTTTAACATTGTGGGACCCAAGGTGCTCGGCCAGGTTACGACCAAGCTGTTCGAAGGCCTGGTCGCCAAGGTCAACGGCACCGGCGACGTTGACTTTGACTGGATCGCCAAGACGCTCGGCTTTTTGCTCTGCCTGTATCTGGCGAGCTCTGTCTGCAGCCTGGTCCAGGGCTGGCTCATGACCGGCGTCACGCAAAAGATCTGCTACCGCATGCGCAAGGAAATCGCCGCCAAGATTGCCGTCGTGCCGATGAGTTACTTCAACGGCCACAGCAAGGGAGACGTACTCAGCCGCATCACCAACGACGTCGATACGCTGGGTCAGTCGCTCAACCAGAGCGTGACGCAGCTCATCACGTCGGTGACGCAGATTATCGGCGTGCTCGTCATGATGCTTTCGATCAGCCTGCCGCTTACCGGCGTCACCGTGCTCACGCTGCCGGCCGCCGCGATTATCTTGACCGTAATGATTCACTTCTCGCAGCCGTACTTCCGCGAGCAGCAGCAGGTTCTGGGCGCCGTCAACGGCATTATCGAGGAGGACTTTGCCGGCCAGAACGTCATTCAGGTGTTCGACCGCGCCGAGGCCTCGATCGAAGAGTTCGACCGTCAAAACGACCGCCTCTTTATTAGTGGCTGGCGCTCGCAGTTCCTGTCGGGCCTGATGATGCCGCTTATGAGCCTGGTGGGTAACATGGGCTACGTGGGCGTTGTCGTGGTGGGCGCACAGCTCGCACTGACCGGCAACGCCACGCCCGGCGACATCCAGAGCTTTATCCAGTACGTTCGCAACTTTACGCAGCCCGTGCAGCAACTGGGCAACGTGAGCAACACGATGCAGTCGATGGCAGCCGCCACCGAGCGCGTCTTTGAGTTCCTGGCCGCGCCCGAGGAGGAGCAGAAAGCCGACGCGCAGATTCCCGAAAAGCGCCCCGGCCATGTGGAGTTTGATCACGTCAAGTTTGGCTATACGCCCGACAAGACCATCATCCACGACTTTAGCTGCGAGGCGCAGCCCGGCCAGACCATCGCCATCGTCGGTCCTACCGGCGCCGGCAAGACCACGCTCATTAAGCTGCTGCAGCGCTTCTACGATGTGGACGGCGGTTCGCTGCGCGTCGAGGGTGTCGACGTGCGCGACTGGGACCGCGCGGCGCTGCGCGGCGAGTTTGCCATGGTGCTGCAGGATACCTGGCTGTTTAACGGCACCATCCGCGAGAACATCCGCTACGGACGCCCCGATGCAAGCGACGCCGAGGTCGAAGCCGCTGCACGCGCCGCACGCTGCGATCACTTTATCCATACGCTCGCCGGCGGCTACGACTTTATGATCAACGAGGAAGGCACCAACCTGTCGCAGGGCCAGCGCCAGCTCGTGACCATTGCCCGTGCCATTTTGGCCGACCGCCCGGCGCTAATTCTGGACGAGGCAACCTCCAACGTTGACACTCGTACCGAGGAGCTTATTCAGCGTGCCATGGATGCGCTAATGCAGGGCCGTACCAGCTTTGTCATCGCGCACCGCCTGTCCACGATCCGCAACGCCGACGTAATCTTGGTAATTCGCGACGGCGACATCGTCGAGAAGGGCACACACGACGAGCTACTCGCCCAGGGTGGCTTCTACGCCGACCTGTATAACTCGCAGTTCGACGAGGCAGCGTAACAACCGGCGGCAAACAACCGCAATGCCCAGAAAACGGGGGCGCAGGACAACCTGCGCCCCCGTTTTTGCTCTGCGACCCTCAAACCGCCTCCCCTGGGACCTGATTGACAGCCCCTTCGAGGCCCCGTGGGCAAAAAAATGGCAAATATGAGTACTGTTACCCTTTTAGTAACAGCCAAAACAGCCCCAAATGCCGTTTTCACGGCTTGCACGCGTCCCTAAATTGATCAAACAGCCCTATAGCGGACTTATATGTGTTTGCGTTAATGAACATATTTTGCTGTTATGTCTATTATTTTGCGAAGGCAATATGATACTAAGATAGCAACCGTACTCATATTTGGCATTTTTTGCCCACAGGGTGTTTCCTGGGGAACCGACAATAGCCTTAGGGTCCCGCGCGACGCCACTCCCTCCCGGTATCCGCCGACGTTCCCCCATATAAAACCTGCCAAAATAAACCTGTCCCTTTTGGCAGGTTTCGGGGTGGCAAGGGCTTGCACTTTAGCGTGCGACAGCGGATAATGCCGAGCATTCGACAATACGCTTATTGCTCTTTCTATAGATTGAGGAGACCCCTATGGCCATGGAATTCAAACGCAGGCTGCCGATCCCCATGGAGATCCGCGAGGAAATGCCACTTTCTGCCGAGCTTACCGCCAAAAAGCAGGCATTTGACGCCGAGGTCGCCAAAGTCTTTACCGGCGAGGACGCACGTAAGGTGCTCATCATCGGCCCGTGCTCTGCCGACCGCGAGGATTCGGTGCTCGAGTATATGAACCGACTGGCCAAGACCGCCGAAGAGGTCAAGGACAAGCTCATCATCATTCCGCGCGTCTACACCAACAAGCCGCGCACCAAGGGCACCGGCTACAAGGGCCTGCTGCACAACCCCAACCCCGAGGCTCCCGACGACCTGCTCGAGGGCGTCAAGGCCATCCGCCACATGCACCTGCGCGTTATTGAGGAAACGGGCTTCTTTACCGCCGATGAGATGCTCTACCCGTCCAACTACCAATACCTCGTCGACCTGCTGAGCTATGTTGCCGTGGGCGCACGCTCGGTCGAGAACCAGGAGCATCGCCTGGTGTCGAGCGGCATTTCGGTACCCGTCGGCATGAAGAATCCCACTGCCGGCTCTACCACCGTTATGCTCAACTCCATTTACGCCGCGCAGGCGCACCAGAGCTTCATCTTCCGCAACTGGGAGGTCGAGTGCGACGGCAACCCGCTCGCACACGCCGTTATGCGTGGCTACATCGGTCTCGATGGGCGCACCTACCCCAACTACCACTACGAACACCTGGAACGCCTGGCCGAACGCTATACCGAGCATGCCGGCTATGCCAATCCGGCAGCGGTCATCGACTGCAACCACGACAACTCGGGCAAGCGTCCGCTGGAGCAGTATCGCATTTGCAAGGAGGTGCTCGACAGCTGCCGCCGCAACGAGTCCATCTCCAAGCTGGTCAAGGGCTTTATGATCGAGTCCTACCTGGAGGACGGCAACCAGCCGGTCGACGGCGGTGTCTTTGGCAAGTCGATCACCGACCCGTGCCTGGGCTGGGAAAAGACCGACTACCTCATCCACGAGATCGCGGAACGGGTGTAGGTTACGGCGTTTTACCAAACGCCGTAACGGCTCGACGCTGCGCGGGCCGCATTTGGACAATCTGACGTTCAACTTCAAGGGCGCGACCAGAAGGTCAGCGCCCTTTCGTTTCACGTCACCTTGTCTCAAATGCGACCCGCTCGCTGTCCGTCCTCTACCTGCGGCGTTATCTTGCTCCGGATGTGGCAGTTAGGGACGCTCCTTTTCTGCCGGCAGTTTGGGACACTCCTTGGGTAGCCGTTTAAGAACGTCCCCAACGACTACCCGGGGGAGTTGCCTTCCCTCGTGGCGGTCTTCTAGCAGAAAAACCAAGTGAGTAGGCTTTTTGCAGAAGGCCGAGCACGCCCTAAAACGCCACAGCTCTGACCTGCAGTTTTATAGATCATTTGTCGCGATGTGCTCGGCAGGTTCAAAAAAGTCTACTCACTTGTATCTGAGACGCACCAGATTGGCAAAAACCGCCGCGAAAGGGCCCCTGGTCCCTTCGCGGCGGTCATACGCCTCTAATTTTGCGACGGTTTTGCCCGCTTGTTATTCGCTGTAGCGGGTGGCGATGGCGGCTCGCACCATGCCGGTGCTCATGAGGTAGGTCACCAGGAAGTAGCCGCCGCAGGCTGCCAGGAAGATTGCACAGGTGAGGCCCACGGTGCCACCGATGCTCATATTTCCGAATATGCTCACCAGCTCGATGATCACCTTAAGTGCCACAAAGGAGTGCGCCAGGCCCACTGCCAGCGGGAACAGGAAGAATACCGCTTGCTGCGCCATCACCGAATGGCGAATCTGGCGGTCGTCGCAGCCGATCTGTGCCAGCACACGATAGCTGCGGCTGGGGGCCGGCCCCGTGGGGGGGTGGTGGATCTGCCGTCGGCCACGTTGGAGAGTTGCTGGATCGACAGAATCGCCGCGCATGCAACAACCAATACAAAGCCGATGTAGATGGCTAGGTAGCTAATAAGACCGTTCATTTGCGCTGCTTGCGTGTACATCTCGGAGCGTGTGATGAAGGTTCCCCACGACCCCGACTCCTTGCCGTCAACGAGCAGATTGTCGAGCACAGTGTATTTAATGCTCTCGTCTGCCTCGGTTGTATCCATCCCCTGTTTGTAGTTAACGAGCAGGCTACTGGAATACGGCTGCAGATTAAGTTGGGACAACAGCTCGTCGGCAACGACGACGGTGCCCGGATTACTACCCATCGCCGAGTTGGCGATGGCCGCCGTATCTTCGTCCGACTTATCGGCTGCGGGCTTGAGCGTATGCCCGCCCAAGGTAAGGGCATGGCCGCCAGCCATATACTTGGTGTACATGTCGACCAGCTCGCCGCCCATATCCCACGTGAGCAGATACTGGTCGTGACCGATATGCACCGGCTCCTCGCCCATCATCTGACGCAGTTTGTTGTACTGGCTCGCCGGCGTCACAAACAGACCCATCGCATCGGCATTGCTACCCCCGAACGCCTTGGGAAGCTTTTCGCCCATGGTCTTGCACATCTCACTTGGAGTCACCGAAGGATTCGAGCCGCCAAATGGGTAACTCAGATACGAATCGATCTGCACATGCTCACCGGCAACATCGGCGATATTGACCTTCTTGCCGGTCTCGTCGTTGTTGTCCGCCGACTTGCCCTTAATACCGTCTGCAACGTTATCGTGATCGATACGATCGCCGTGCCATGCGGAGTACAAATCGACCGTACTATCGGCCAACACCATGCGATCGGCCTCAGACGGATTGACATACTCTTTGTAGTAGTCGAGCGTTTCGGGCGTGTAATAGACATACGTCTGAGACACATCAACAGGGTTATAGCGCTCCAGGTTTTCGTTCATCACGTTGGCAATCGACATACCGCACGTCACCGAAGTGATGGCCAAAAACAGGAGCATCGCGATGACGCCCATCGAAAAGCACACCGTATTGACCTTGGCCGAAAGCTGACGCACGGTAAACATATTGAGGCCACGCCAATACACGCTGCGCAGGCTCTGCAGCAGCTTGATGAGCATGCCCGAGAGCCCCCAGAACAGGGCAAAGGTGCCCACGGTAACCATAGCGGTCGTAATACCAAACTGGTTCATGGCCTCTTGCAGCTTGCTGTCCGTCGCGGTTAGCGGGAACCCATCACGTAACAGACGGTAATAGGCCACGCCCACAAGCGCCACGCCCACGACAAAGATGGCAATCGCAATCCAGGGGTTGCGTGTCTTGATGCTCTCGTTGCGACGCTCGGCACCCATAAGCTCGATGAGTTTGGTACGACGCACGGCGCGAAGGTTCAGCAGTAGCGTGAGCACAAACATTACGAGCATGCAGGCAAGGGTCAGATTGAACGCATGCACCGAGAAAAAGAAGTGGAAATTGGCAATCTGTGTCTTAAAAAGCGAGGCCGTAAAGAACGTCATGAGCTGGGAGAGTCCCACACCCAGCACAATGCCGGCGACAAAGGCCACGACCGAGACAATCACCGTCTCGAGCGCCATAATCGTGGCGACGCGCCCGCGCCCCATGCCGAGCACCTGGTACAGGCCAAACTCCTTCTTGCGGCGTTTCATGATGAAGTTATTGGCATACACCATCAAAAAGGCCATGACACCGGCCAAAAAGTACGTCAGGTCGCCGAGCATGCTGCCCATAACCTGTGCCAAGCCCTTTTCATCGATGCCGGCGATGTCGACCTGCATCGAGATGGTGTTAAAGGCATAGAAGACCGTGACGCCCAGGGTGAGCGTCAAAAGGTAGACGAGGTAGTCGCGGCCGGCGCGGCGGACGTTGCCCCAAGCGAGTTTACAGAGCATCGGAGCCCTCACCGCCCATCATGGCAACGACCTCCATAATGCGGTCGAAGAACTCTCGGCGGTCGATGTCGCCGCGGCGCAGCTCGGTGAAGATCTTGCCGTCGCGAATAAACAGCACACGGCTCGTGTAGCTGGCGGCAAAGCTGTCGTGCGTGACCATGAGCACGGTGGCGCGTAGGCGGCGGTTAAGGGCCTCCAGGCTCTCGAGCAGCAGACGAGCGCTTTAAGAATCGAGGGCGCCGGTGGGCTCGTCGGCCATGATCATGGTGGGGTCGGTGACGAGCGCGCGAGCCGCGGCAACGCGCTGCTGCTGACCGCCGGACATCTGGTAGGGATACTTGTCGAGCACCTGACTGATGGACAGGCGCGCTGCCACATCCTGCACGCGGGCCGAAATCTCTGCCGAGTTTGTGCGGGCGATGGTGAGCGGCAGGGCGATGTTCTCGCGTGCCGTGAGCGTATCGAGCAGGTTGGAGTCCTGGAAGATAAAGCCGAGCTCCTCGCGGCGGAACTGCGAAAGCTTAGCCTGCTTCATGCGTGTTACGTCCTGCCCGTTGATGCGGATCGTGCCACTTGTGGCGCTATCGATGGTCGACACGCAGTTGAGCAGGGTCGACTTGCCCGATCCCGAAGCGCCCATGATGCCAACAAATTCGCCGCGGTTGACGGTAAAGCTGACGTCGTTGAGCGCGCGCGTCACGTTGCCCAGCGCTCCGTATACCTTTTCGAGATGCGCGGCCTCCAGTACCGGGGTCGCCATGTGCGTGGTTTGCATACCGAGTCCTTTCTTGCAATTAGTCTACGGCATCTATAGTCGCAAGAAGACGAGTCGGCTACCATCGATATGGCCTACGCTTGCCTTACCGTTGTGTAAGGTACGCGTAGCTACCCTGCCACGTGTTGATGTTGAGAGAGGACTCCTGTTGAAGACTGTTCATGTTGCCGCTGGGATCATTCGCAAGGAAGGATCCGATGAGCTGCTTGCCGTGCAGCGCGGCTACGGCGACATGCAGGGACTTTGGGAGTTCCCCGGTGGCAAGCTCATGCGCGGTGAGACGCCCGAGGACGCCGTACGCCGCGAGCTCATGGAAGAGCTGCAGGTAAAAGTCACCAACCTGCGCGATTTCTATACCGTTGAGTACGACTACCCCGATTTCCATCTCTCCATGGAGTGCTACTACTGCTCGCTGACCAAAGGGTCTGGCGAGCCCCAGAAGCATGACCGTCAGCTTGATATCCGCTGGATTCCGCGCACCTCGCTTGCCACGGTGGAATGGATGCCCGCTGACAAGGGGCTTATCGATGCGCTGATTGAGCTGAAGGAAGATCGGCTTGGGGCCAACCGCACTGCCAACGACGCCGGGGGCACCACGACCGACGACCCCGCCGTCAAACCCAAGCGCGCACCTAAGCGCCGTAGCAAAAAACGCCCCAAACCAGGTCTGCTCGACGGCATCGATACCTCGGACCTTTCCGCCGACGAGCGTGAGCTCGTGCGCCGTCGCGCCGCCATCAAAAAGTCCATGAAGGGCAACAAGCGCGCCAACACCAAGCCCGAGCTGCTCGTACGACAGCGCCTGCGCGCCGCGGGCCTTACGGGCTATCGCTTGGAATGGAAGGTTCCCGGCAAACCCGACATCGCCTTCCCCGGGCGCAAGATCGCCATCTTCGTCAACGGCTGCTTTTGGCACCGCTGCCCCAAGTGCAACCCTAGCCAGCCCAAGCGCAACGTTGAGTTTTGGGAGGCAAAGTTCCGTCGCAACGTCGAGCGCGACCACGCTGCCGTGGCAGCACTCACTCAAATGGGCTGGACGCCCATAACCATCTGGGAATGCGAGCTCAAAAAAGACCACATCGACGCCACGATGGAAAAGGTCATCGAACAAGTACGCGCCGCCGCACCGCAGCGCTAAGAACGAGCCGTCCACACGCCCCACACAGGCGAGCCACATCCGCGCCACAAACCTTAGAAAGCCCTTAAGCTCAAAACCTTTCAAGAGTGTTACTCGATAGCTTTGACCTGCGGTTTCATCGCAACGTCAAACCTCATTAAGCCTTTCTTTAGCACTTCTTTGCAGCAGCCGCGGCATAATACTGCCAACGCACGGGACCTAGCAGCACACCCCGTGCGCAACCTTTTGGTGGACATCGAGGAGGCCGCATAAGCATGCATTCTTCCAATGACGCAGCACAGCAGCCATCCCTAACACATGCAGACCTTTTCTCCTTCCCCCCGACACAGAGAAACGGCCTCCTCGACTCCCCAACCACAAAAGCCAAACGCTCAACCGACCAGAGCCACAACTTACGAGCATCGTTCGAAAAGCTCCAAGCATCTCTAGACAAAACCTTCCCCAACCAAGCCCGGGCATACTAACCCCTCATCAACAAAGCGCCCCTCGCGCCCCATCCTTTCCGCCCTAACGCCACAAGGGCGATCGAGCAGGACGGCTTGGGCGGGTCCCCGTACTTAGTTTCCAAAATCATTCCGCAGCGCGAAGGCCCCCGTTGCCAACGCTTCGTAGAAGCGAGGCAACGGGGGCCTTCATGCGCGAGGACGTTTTGGAAACTAAGTACGGGGACCCGCCCAAGCCGTCCGGTGGGATCAGAGTACCCTTGCTGTTACTCTGCTTTGCCCACAGAGTTGAGGTTGGTCATGCGGATCTTAACCAGCTCGGTGATCTCACGCATGCCCTCCTTGGCCGGCTTCTTGGGGTCGAAGCAGGCGGGGTTCTCGGCCATGTAGGCCATGAAGCCCTTGGTATAGGCCTGACGCAGCTCGGTGGCGTAGTTAACCTTGCAGATACCGTTCTTGACTGCCTCGGCGACCTGCTCATCAGGCACACCGGAAGTGCCGTGCAGAACCAGCGGCACGTCGACAGCGTCGCGGATAGCCTTGACGACGGACTGCTCAATATGCGGCGTAGCGGTGTAGACACCGTGGCTGGTGCCGACGCCAATAGCGAGGGAGGTGCAGCCGGTGCGCTCGACGAACTCCTTGGCCTCATCAGGATCGGTGTAGGGATTCTCACCCTCAACTGCAGGACCGTCGTCCTCCTTGCCGCCGACCTTGCCGAGCTCAGCCTCAACAGGCACGCCCATGGCGCGACCAGCATCGGCAACGGACTTGGTCAGGGCGATGTTGTCCTCAAAAGACTCGTGAGAGCCGTCGATCATGACGGAAGTGTAGCCGGTGCGGAGAGCCTGCATGCAGCGCTCGTAGCCATCGCCGTGATCGAGGTGCAGGGCAACGGGAACCGTAGCGCGCTCGGCAGCAGCCTTGACCATGCCGTAGAAGTAGTCCAGGCCAGCGATCTTGATGGTGCCCGGGGTGGTCTGCATGATGACGGGGGACTTGGTCTCCTCGGCAGCGGCCAGAACGGCCATAACAAACTCGAGGTTCTCGACGTTGAAAGCGCCAACAGCGTAGTGGCCGGCCTGAGCGTCCTTGAGCATCTTTTCGGTGGTAACAAGTGCCATGAGCGTTTGCTCCTCTCCCTCGCCCGCATCTGGACATCGGGCGTAGTTGTTCACAAAGCGTTTTACCTTGCGTTTTACTGCGCTCATTGTATGAAATTCAGCGTCTTTGCATGTGCGAGATATTGAGCCCATGCAGGTCAATACAGTCGTTTTTGAAAAGTAAACGGAAGGAATTGGGGCCGGGCGGGCGTGTTCGATATTGAATTTTGGGCGTTGAGCGTCTTTCTTTTATTGAAAAGATAAGTAATCGAAAGGTGTTTTCTTACTCAAAAAGAAAATGAACGAAAATAGAGTCAACACAATTCCTGCAAATTTAGCCGAGAATGGAGCAGACATGACCCAAGCTACCAACCGTGCTTTTGCCGACGAACGCCGCGCCGCCATCATGGAAATGCTCGAGCACAACGCCTCGGTGCAGGTAGCAGAAATCGCCCAGACCTTTGGCGTGTCCTCCGTCACCGCCCGCGCCGACCTGGACGCGCTCGCCGAAGCAGGCAAGCTGCGCCGCACGCATGGTGGCGCCGTATCGCTCCACAAGCGTCTGACTGTTTCCACGCAGGATCGCCGCATCAATGTCAACGTCGCCGCCAAACAAGCCATCGCACAAAGCGCCATTGAACTCGTCAATGACGGTGACACCCTGCTCGTCGACTCGGGCACCACGGCGCTCGAGTTCGTCCGGCTCCTTGATCAGCGCGACGGCATCACCGTTATCACGGCCGACATTACCATCGCCGATTATATTGACGAGAGCATGCCCTCGGTCGATGTCGTCATGCTGGGCGGGGCACTGCGCAAAGGTCATCGCTATCTGTACGGCCCACTTACCATGCAGGCTCTCCAAATGGTCCACGCCGATCTTGCCGTCATGTGCCCTGGCGCTTTTGTTCCCGGCTGCGGCTTTACGACCGACTTTCCCCAGATGGCCGAGACCAAAACAGCTATGATCGCCGGAGCCCATCAAAGCGTCGCCCTCATGGACGCTAGCAAGGTTAACGGACGCGGCATGTACCGCTTTGCCGAACTGACTGATGTCGACACCATCGTGATGGACCGTGACCCCGATCATGCCGTCGCCACCTCAATCGCCGAGGCCACCGACAGCGCACGTCCAGCCCTCATCATCGCCGGCGCTTAAACAAAAACCACCACAAAGGTGCCTGTCCCCTTTGTGGTGGTTGTGATGGCTGAGCGTCAAAAGTGAGCGTGTCGCTACTTGGACAGCTCGTCGGCGAGGGCCTCGATCTGGGCGCGCGAGGCTTCGTTGAGCGAGCCCAGCACAGTCACCTTGTTCTGCGTCAGGGTGATGTCCTTCATGCCCTCGAGCTCCTTGGTCATAACCTGGGCAGCCGCGGGTGCCCAAGAGCCGGCCTCGACGAGCGCCACCGTACGGTTCTGGTAGGCGTGCTCGGCGAGCGTATGGATGAAGGTGCTCATGCACGGGAAGATCTCGCCCTGATAGGTGATGGAGGCGAGCACCAGACGGTCGTAGCGGAACGCATCCTCAACGGCCTCGGCCATGTCGTCACGAGCCAGGTCAAAGACGGAGACCTTCTGGCCGCGAGCCTCAAGCGCAGATGCGAGCTCCTCGACGGCAGCCTTCAGATGCCCGTACACGCTCGCGTAGGCAATCGTGATACCCTCGTCCTCGGGTTGATAGCTCGACCAGGTGTTATAGGTGTCGAGGTAGTAGCCCAGGTTCTCAGTCAGCACGGGGCCGTGGAGCGGGCAGATAATCTGGATGTCCAGGTCGGCGGCCTTCTTGAGGACGGCCTGCACGAACTTGCCGAACTTACCGACGATGCCAAAGTAGTAACGGCGCGCTTCGCAAGCCCAGCCCTCGGGATCCTCGATGTCGTTGGCGCCAAACTTGCCAAAACCGTCGGCACTAAAGAGCACCTTGTCGGTGGACTCGTAGGAGAAGAGCACCTCGGGCCAGTGAACATTGGGGGCACCGACAAAGGTTAGGCTGTGGCCGCCCAGGTCGAGCACGTCGCCATCTTTGACGACCATCTTGCGCTCGGGGAAGTCGGTGCCAAAGTAGTTGACCATCATACGGAAGGCGCCCATGCTGGCAACAATCTGCGCCTGGGGATAGCGCTCCATAAAGGCGGCGATGCCGGCGGAGTGATCGGGCTCCATGTGATGGACGATCAGGTAGTCGGGCGTGCGGCCATCGAGCACGGCCTCGAGGTTGCCGAGCCACTCGTCAACAAAACCGCCGTCGACTGAATCGGCGACAGCGATCTTTTCGCCCAAGATAACGTAGCTGTTGTATGCCATACCATTCTCGGACACATCGTACTGGCCCTCGAACAGGTCAATGTCGTGATCGTTGACGCCAATGTAGCGGATATCCTTGGTGATCTCCATCAGGCAAAGCCTCCTAGATAGACAAAAGAACCCGTCTATCATAGCACTCGCCCTCGTAGCCACGGCTATCTGCCAGCATCCTTACCGATTGTTATTGATGCGGAATATACCGCTTTTGACCTGCAAAAACTATACGCGAGGCTCTGCCGTGGTGTGCCGAACGATGAGCTTGCCCGGAATACGAATGGCAACAGTCTTGCCCGTTGCCCCCGCTTTGGGAACCGCATGCTCGAATACCTCGCGTCCGCGCTGATGTAGATCGAATCGCACGGTCGTGAGCTCGTTATGCGCGACAAAGTCGTCGAGCGAGTCATCGACGCCCACCACGCTCACGTCCTCGGGCACACGCAATCCGCTGTCGCGCAACGCAGCGATCGCACCGTTTGCCATCTGGTCATTTGCCGCGTAAATCGCCGTCATGGTGCGGTCGTGCTCAGCCAGATATCTGCCGGCTTCGTAACCGCTGTTGGCAGACCAGTCACCCTCGAGCGGTTCAGCCATTTTGATATGCCTGCGCTCGAGAGAATCTCTCCAACCGGCCCGACGGAACTGCTCGTCGACCGAGAAGGACGGACCGCCGATAAAGCGAATTTGCTCGTGGCCCAGCTCAAACAGATGATCCATAAGCAGTAGAGAACAGCCATAGTGGTCGGAGTCGACCGTGGTCACCCGCGGGTGCGCATACATGGTGACGATAACCGTGCCAATGCCCGGCAGCGGATCAAACGCCTCAAAATCGGGCGCCATACGACTCATGCCGATAATGATGCCGTCCACGGGCAGCGCTGCCATACGACGCGTTGCCTCGGCAAGCGAAAACTCCTCAGTCTTGGACATCTCGACCAGCGTGATAGCACAACCGCGGTCGCGGGCTGCACTGGCAATGCCGTCGATCATCGTAAGGTTACCGAACTTGGTGACGTCGTTAACGCACAGCCCGACCGAATGGTAGCGGCCGTCGCGCAGCGAGCGACCGGCATAGCTCGGACGGAAACCGAGCTCCTGCATGGCTGCCTGCACGCGCTGACGCGTCTGTTCGTTCACGTTGGGCAATCCGTTGGCAACGCGCGAAACCGTCTGCTGCGAAACACCGGCAGCGCGGGCAACGTCGGCCATGGAAACCGGACGCGAACCCGTGTCGTTGGAAGGGCGCCTTGCCACAAAATCACCTTCGCTCCTGTAGGAAGCCTAAATACCCCATGCGAAATTGCTGGTCACACGGGAGGCTTTGTTGTCTTCCGATAATGTTAACGTACTCTACTATACCTATCAGCAGTTATGCAGCGCCCTCAATACCACCTGAATACCGTTCACGGCTCATTTTCGACCGATTGCAGGAAAGCGAAGAAGTCCGTGGTTCCAGGCTATGAGTACGTTAACATAAGGCGTAAGCACACCGATACCATGATGGCCTGCGCTCCGGGCGCACAGGCCATGGCGTCGTATTCGAAAGGACGCTCATGATTACCACAACTCCGTTCGGCACCGCCCCCGGCGGCTCGCCGGTTACGGTCTATAACCTTGTTTGCGCAGGTGCCCGCGTGCGCGTTATGGACTATGGCGCGACCATCCTTAGCATCGAGGTTCCCGATGCCTCAGGCGATGTTGCCGACATCGCGCTCGGCTTCGATGCCCTCGATGGCTACTTCGACAATCCGGCGTGCTACGGCGGAACCATTGGGCCTTCGGCCAACCGAACGGATAAAGGCCAAATCGAGATTGCCGGCACGGTCTATCAGATGGCATGCAACGATGGTCCCAACAAAGCCAATAATCTGCACACCGACCTTGAACATGGCCTTCATAAGCGCGTGTGGAACGCCACGGTCGACGAGATTACCAACACGGTGAGTTTTACATGCAAGTTGGTCGACGGCGAACTGGGCCTCCCGGGCAACCGCACCTTTACCGTTGCCTATGTCCTGCAGGCAGGGCCAACGGGTGCCGCAGAGCTCACCTGCACGCAAAGCTGCGTTACCGATGCCGACACCTTCGTCAACATGACCAACCACACGTACTTCAACCTTGCGGGGCACGATGCCGGCACGGTTCTGGACCAGGTCGCGACTATCGACGCCGAGGCTTTCCTCCCCCAGCGCCAGGACAACGTCTCTTCTGGCGAGGTTCGCCCCGTGGCCGGTACGCCATTCGATTTCCGCGCACCCAAGGCGCTCGGCCGCGACATCGAGGCGAACGACGAGCAGCTCAAGATTGCACGGGGCTTTGACCATTGTTTCTGCCTGGATAGCTTTACCCCCGACGCCGACCCGCGCCACGCACTGCGCTTGCAAGATCCAAACTCGCGCCGCACGCTCGACATCTTCGTAACCGCACCGGGCGCGCATCTGTATACCGGCAACTGGCTCAGCGATATCGACGCCAAAGACGGCTGCAGTTACGGTCCTCGCGACGGCGTCGCATTTGAGCCCGAGTTTTGGCCTGACAACAACCATCACACAGATTGGGCACATCCCGTCTGCACGCCTGACCACCCGTTTAGCTCGACAATCGTGTACCGATTCTCGACGATTTGTTAACCCACCCTCGTCGAGATGCGAGGGAGCAGCGTTATGACTCCCGTCTACTCCCTCGCACCTTGATATGTTTACGTACTCATAAGCAAAGCCCGGTAGCTCGGGATAACCAAGAAAGGAAGACACCATGACCGCCCCCGACGAAAAGACACTCGCCACGCTCACCAAGCTGTTTGAGGAGGAGTTTGGCCCCATCGGCGACCGCCAGGTGCTCTACGTGCACGCGCCCGGGCGTTCCGAGATCAGCGGCAATCACACCGATCACGAGGGCGGTCACGTTATCGCCGGCTCGCTCGATGTCGCTGTCGACGGTATCGCCGTGGCAACCGACTCCAACAGGATTCGCGTCGCCGACGAGGGCTATCCTACGTTTGAGATCACGCTCGACACGCTGGATGTTCAGGAGTCCGAGAAGGGCACGTCCGCAAGCCTCGTCCGCGGCATGGCACACGAGATTGCAGCCCTTGGCGTTGAGCCCCACGGCTTCGACTTCGCCTTCACCTGCTCCGTCCCCTCGGGTGGTGGCCTTTCCAGCTCTGCCGCCGTCGAGGCCGCGTACGGTCGTGCCATGGAGACGCTCTGGGGCGCGCCCGCCATTGAGCCCGTCACGCTCGCTCAGATGAGCCAGCGCACCGAGAACAACTACTACGGCAAGCCCTGCGGTCTGATGGACCAGGCCGCCGTATGTCTGGGCGGCCTTGCCTACATGGACTTTGAGGACCAGGCTCAGCCTAAGACCCAGAAGCTCGAGCTCAACTTTGAGGACCACGGCTATGCGCTCGTGCTCGTTAAGGTCGGCGCCGACCACGTGGCCGCCACCGATGACTACGCGGCCGTTCCGCGCGAAATGCAAGACGTCGCCGCCGAGTTTGGCAAGGCACGCCTGTGCGAGGTAAACGTTGCCGATTTTGACGCCAAGCTCCCCGAGCTGCGCGCCAAGCTGGGCGACCGTGCCTGCCTGCGCGCCGTTCACTACTGGTACGAGAACGGCCTGGTCGATAAACGCTGGGCGGCCCTGAACGCCGGCGACATTGACCAGTTCCTGGTCCTGACGCGCGAGTCCGGCGCCAGCTCTGCCATGTACCTGCAGAATGTTGTTGCCAAACTGGGTGCCGAGCAGCCTTCCATGTACGCGCTTGCTCTTGCCGAGCATGTGCTCGACGGCCGTGGCGCCGTTCGTATTCACGGCGGCGGCTTTGGCGGTACCATCCAGGCTTTCGTGCCGCTCGATCTGGTCGACACCTTCATCACCAAGATGAACAGCTGGCTGGGCGAGGGCTCTGCCCGTCACTACGCCATCTCTGACAAGGGGGCTTACGCGGCATGGCTGTAATGACTGACGTGCGCGAGGCCGCGCAGAACCTGATCGAGTACGCTATTCACCGATCGATGATCGGCCAGGACGATCGCATCTGGGCATACAACACCATTTTGGAGTGCATCGGCGCCACGGGTCCCGCGCTCGACATGGCTTGGGCGCTCAAGACCGAGAAGATTTCGCTCTTGCACCCCGATACACTCCCCGACTTTGACCTGGAGGGCACGCTTGCCGCGCTTTCCGAGGCCGCCGTGGCCAACGGTGCTGCCGAGGACACGGCGTCGGGCCGCGACCGCATCGCCATGCGCATCATGGGCGGGCTCATGCCGAGGCCTTCGGTTGTAAACGAGGAGTTCAACGGACGTATGGGCGTCCACGAACCCCGCGCCGCGACCGACTGGTTCTACGGCCTGTGCTGTGACGCCGGTTACGTGCGCCGCGCCGCCATCGCGCGCAACATCAAATGGAGCACTTCCACCAACTGGGGTGACCTGGAGATCACTATCAACCTGTCCAAGCCTGAGAAGGACCCGCGCGATATCGCCGCGGCAGGTGCAGCCAAGAACACGGGCGAGAAGTATCCCGCCTGCCAGCTCTGCATCGAAAACGAGGGCTATCCCGGACGTTCCGCCGCAGCCGACGGCGGCGCTCACCCCGCCCGCCAGAATCTGCGCGTCATCCCCATCCAGCTCGACGGCGAGCGCTGGGGCTTCCAGTACAGCCCGTATGCGTACTTTAACGAGCACTGCATTGCCATGAGCTCCGAGCATCGCCCGATGCACGTCGACCGTAAGGGACTGACCTGCCTGCTCGACTTTGTGGACCTGTTCCCGCACTACTTTATTGGCTCCAACGCCGACCTGCCCATCGTGGGCGGCTCGATTCTTTCGCACGACCACTTCCAAGGCGGTGCGCACGAGTTCCCCATGATGCATGCCGCCGAGGTCTCGCAGTTTAGCGTACCCGGATTTGACCAGGTCAGCGGCACTGTGCTGCAATGGCCGCTTTCGGTGCTGCGCCTGCGCTCGCATGACCGCGCTCAGCTGCTCGACGCTGCCGAGAAGATTATCCTCGCTTGGCGCGAGTGGACCGATGAGTCGGTTGGCATCGTCGCGCACACAGTCGACGGCGTAGCGCACAACACCGTGACGCCCGTCATCCGCCGCGTCGATTCCCGCGGCAATGCCGGCGGCGAGATCTACGAGGCCTACCTGGCGCTTCGCTGCAATATCACGACCGACGAGCATCCGCTGGGCGTGTTCCACCCGCATGCCGAGTATCACCATATTAAAAAGGAGAACATCGGCCTGATCGAGGTCATGGGCCTGGCCATTTTACCGCCGCGCTTGGTTCCCGAGCTCGGCGCTGTCCGCGAGCACCTGCTGGCGGCCAAGGCCGATGCCAGCTACGATCTCGCCGGCGCGCTCGAGGGCGACGACCTTTGCCGCAGCCACGCCGCATGGGCCGAGGACGTCTTTGTTCGTCGTGCCGATGAGCTTACGGCCGACAACGCCATCGACATCCTGCACGAAGAGGTCGGCGTGGTGTTTGGCCACGTGCTCGACAACGCCGGCGTCTTTAAGTGGGACGAAGCCGGCCGCGCCGCCCAACAGCGCTTTATCGACTCGTTGTAATGATCCCTTGGGGACGGAGGAAAACGG
>OGOL01001509.1_pt1 | contig 21423 bp, 20 predicted proteins | sample 1552641 | NCBI WGS metagenome assembly OGOL01 (sample SAMEA2580140, study PRJEB22360) | human gut metagenome | biome: human gut; feature: human-associated habitat; material: faeces | place: Denmark | collected 2008/2010 | reverse complement strand
AGCTGGCCAAGGCCGTGCAGGCGGAGCTGGAGGTGCAGATCCCGCAGCTGCCCCGCGCCGCCATCGCCCGCGCCAGCGTGGACACGAACGGCAAAATTATTGTCACCGACGACATGAACAAGGCCATTGAGGCCGTGAACATCATTGCGCCGGAGCACCTGGAAATCTGCGTCGATGACCCGTTCGCGGTGCTGAACTCGGTGCAGAACGCGGGCAGCATCTTCCTGGGCAAAAACGTGCCCGAGGCACTGGGCGACTACTTTGCCGGCCCGAACCACACGCTGCCCACCAGCGGCACGGCGCGGTTCTCGAGCCCTCTGGGCGTCGATGATTTTGTGAAGAAGTCGAGCTTTATTTATTACACCCGCGAAGCCCTCGGCGAGGTGCAGGGACGCATCGCCAATTTTGCCGAGCACGAGGGGTTACATGCCCATGCCAAGAGTGTGACGATCCGGTTTGAGGAATGAGCTTGCCAAAAAGGAAGCATCCGAGGTTGAAGCAGCATGATTATAGTGAACCGGGTGCGTATTTTATAACAGTGTGTACCAAAAATAAGGCGCACATTCTTTCCCGGATCGTTGTTGACCTTCCGTCATCCGTACGGCGGGATGCCCTCATCCCGCCGCGGGTTCAACTGCTGCCTGCCGGGAAAATTGTGGACGATTTAATTCGCCGCACGGAAACGGTTTACGACAATGTCACCGTGGATGCGTATGTTATCATGCCGAACCATCTGCACATTCTTTTTCATATCCATGCACCCGGGAACGGCGGCGGGATGGGGGCATCCCGCCCTACGATTCACCAAATGGTTCGTGCCATCAAAACGGGGACTACACGCCACCTCGGCCATTCTATCTTTCAAACATCCTACTACGATCATGTCATACGCGGGCCGCGGGATTATGATGAAATCTTCCAATACATCCAAAACAATCCCGCCAAATGGCCCCACGATCAATTCTACACTTCGGACGGGGAGGAACACCCATGAGCCGTTATTTTACCAAAACCCTCGCTTCGCTGGAGCCGTACACCCCCGGCGAACAGCTTAAAATCGCTGACATTGTCAAACTCAACGCCAACGAAAACCCGTACCCGCCCGCGCCCGGCGTGGCGGCGGCGGTGGCCGCGGGCGGTAATATCTGAGTAAACAAAAAGTGGGCGGTTCGTGTGAACCGTCCACTTTTTGTTGATTCAGATTTACTTCGTGCCGTAGATGCGGTCGCCGGCATCGCCCAGGCCGGGAACGATGTAGCCGTTCTCGTTCAGGTGGTCGTCCTTAGCGCCCAGGTAGATGTCAACATCGGGGTGAGCCTTGTGCAGGGCCTCAATGCCTTCCGGAGCAGCGATCAGACCGATGAACTTGATGCGCTTTGCGCCGTGCTTCTTGATCTGGGTAATGGCATCAATGGCGCTGCCGCCGGTTGCCAGCATGGGGTCCAGAACCAGAACATCACGCTCGGCGATATCCTGGGGCAGCTTGCAGAAGTATTCCACGGGCTGCAGGGTCTCCTCGTTGCGGTACAGGCCGATGAAGCCGACCTTTGCAGCGGGCAGCAGGGTCAGCATACCGTCCAGCATACCCATGCCTGCACGCAGGATGGGCACCAGAGCCAGCTTGCGGCCTGCCAGCACCTTGGTCTTTGCCATGGTGATGGGGGTCTCGATCTCGACCTCCTCCATGGGCAGGTCACGGGTGGCCTCGTAGCACAGCAGGGTTGCGATCTCGCCGACCAGATCACGGAACTCCTTGGTACCGGTCTGCTTGTTGCGCAGGATGCTCAGCTTGTGCTGCAGCAGGGGATGCTCAACGATCATAGGGGTCATAAATACACGCTCCTTTTTATGTTTATCGGGTTTCGATTGCCATCAGTTTTGCAATGCGCTTTTCGTGGCGGCCGCCCTCGAACGGGGTGTTCAGGAACAGATCCACCAGCTGGCAGGCAAGGCCGGGGCCGACAACGCGGCCGCCCATGCACAGGGCGTTGGCATCGTTGTGGCGGCGGGTGTACTCGCAGCTGAAGCTGTCGGAGCAGCAGCAGGCGCGGATGCCCTTGACCTTGTTGGCGGCCATGCTGATGCCGACACCGGTGCCGCAGAACAGCAGGGCTTTGTCGCACTGGCCGCTGACCACAGCGTCACAGGCAGGCAGTGCCATATCGGGGTAATCCACGCTGGCAGTGCTGTGGGTGCCAAAGTCGATATACTCCAGTCCCAGCTCGTCCAGGTGAGCCTTGACGGCTTCCTTCAGTTCAAAACCGCCATGGTCGGCGGCAAGCGCAATGGGTTTTGCCATGAGAAATTTCAATCCTTTCCGTTTTCCGTATCGTTGTTCCGGGCAGCGGCCTCGGCAGCAAGGCGCTCGGCGCGTTCCCGCTCGGCCTGGCTCAGGCGGTGATAATCCGGCAGCAGGGCCTCGGGCAGAACAGCTTCGCCCCGCTGGGCCATCTGCTTGGCCACCAAGGCCACGGCAGCGGCCCGGCCGCCCCGCAGCTCCGGCGGAACAGTGAGCACGCCCGGAACATTGCTGTATTTATTATAGCACAGAGATGCGCCATCACCAACAAAAAACAGGGGCTTTTTGCAATTTTCTACAAATTGGGCAAGGTCAGCCACAGCCCGGGCATCGTCATCCAGCAGGCGGGTGTGGGTGGCCAGGTCAAAAGCGGCGCTGTACACCTGGGCACGGCGGGCATCCAGCGCGCAGAGCACGGTGCCCTCGCCGGTGTGGGCAGCGGCCAGCGCTTCCAGTGTGGAGACCGGGGCGCAGAGGGTCTCGCGGGGGAAAGCAAGCCCCTTGACGGCGGCCAGCCCGATGCGCAGGCCGGTAAAGCTGCCGGGGCCTGCGTTCACACCGAACAGGTCGATGTCTGCACAGGTCAGGCCGCACAGCTTCAGGCAGTGATCCACCAGCGGCATCAGGGTCTCGCTGTGGGTCATGCCGCCGTCCAGATAGCACTCGTACTTCAGGCGGTCGTCCTGCAGCAGGGCCACGCCCAGTGTTTTACCGGCGGTGTCTACGGCTAAGATATTCATACGCTGACCCCCTCGATGGTGATGCGGCGGGTGGTGTCATCCACCCGGTCAATGTTGATGTGGATCGGGTTTTCCGGGGCCAGCAGATCGGCGAAGTTTTCGCTCCACTCAGCGGCCACAATGGCACCCTGATCCAGATAATCGTAAAAACCGGCGGCGCACAGGTCGTTCTCGGTAGAGATGCGGTAGAGGTCGAAGTGGGCCAGCGGGCGGGGGCCGCGGTAATAGTTGACGATGGCAAAGGTGGGGCTGCTGACCGGGTCGGTGCAGCCCAGCCCCTTGGCCAGGCCCTCACAAAAGGCGGTCTTGCCCGCGCCCAGACCGCCGGTGAAGGCAATCAAGGCCCCGTCCGGCAGCACTGCCGCCAGCTTCCGGCCCAGCGCAACGGTCTCTTCTCTGGAATGTGTAATATATTCAGCCATACAATGCTCCTTCATCTTGAAGCTTGAACTTTCCCGTTTTGCCAGCTGTCTGCGAAGCAGACTGAGAGGTAAATCAAAAGGGATGACAGAAGCTTCTGCCATCCCCCAGTATAATATAAATCGAGCAAAAGTGCAACGCTCAAGCGGCCTGCTGTACTTTCTGTGGGACAGGTGCCGCGTTCGGTTCGATCAGCCGGACCCCAACATCACCGAACAGCAGCGGGTAAGCTGCCGCCGCATGGGGGCGCTTGCCGCCCTGCGCGTTATACCAGACCAGATCATCCGCGCCATAGGTATCCGTGGAGTGCTGAACGGATTCCTGCAGGGTCTGGCCCAGGATCAGGTGATTGACGGTATCCCACAGCATACTGCGGGAATACACGGTGTAGACGTTGTTCACATAGCCTGCCACTGCTTTGGCACCACCGGCCAGCAGGGCATCGGCCATGGAGGTATCCAGACTGCCGCTCACGCCAAGGAACTCACAAGTCTCGGAGAGCACTACGGTATCCTTGAGCTGGCCGCCCCGGTATGCCGCCCGGAAAAAGCTGGGCGTGATGCAGTACAGGCCGTTGATCTTGATGACCCGGTGGGTCAGCAGATCGATGCCGTAGTAGAGGTCTTTGTAGAAATCCGATTCCTCTGTCAGCAGGATGACCGGCTCGGTACGGGTCTGTTTGAACAGAAAACCGGAGGTGTAGGTATAGTAGGAGCCGTGGGCGCTGAGGATGCACAGCCCGTAATCGTTCATCCGTTTCAGGTCAGAGACGGTGACTGTGCTATCGATTCGGGTGTGCAGGCCCATCGCGGTCCAAAAGCCCTTCATATAGGAGTAGTACGGGTAGCGGGAGCTGTTCACGGTGTTGTCAAAGGCGTAGTAGATCATGGCGCTGCCCAGATCACCCTGCGGGGCGTTGGACATTTCGTGCAGATCCACAGCGGGCAGTTCGGAAGGGGCGAAGGGAGTATTCTCTTCGTCCGGATCCTCCACCAGAACGCCGCCCAGCGCGCCGCAGCTGTAGGCAAAGCTGACCATGCCGTTTTCTTCGTCCACATGGAGAGAGCGCGCCGAAACAAGCCCTTCCTCGGCCAGCTGCTGCAGCTGTGCCACGGCGGCATCCAGCCGCTGGGCACGGGTCATCTCAGCGTAAGCGTCGCTGCCGGTCAGGGCGGTCACAGCACTGTCGGCCTGCTGCATTTCTCGGGCATCGGCAGTGGTCAGCGTGGTCTGGGCCACAGTGTCGGCTGCCTGTGCGGCAAAAGCAGAAGCAGGGAAGAGCGCGGAAATAAAAACAGTCAGTGCGCAGAGCGCGCACAGAAAGCGATGAGAGTTTGTTTTCATCTTGGAAGTTCCTCCGGAAAAATCCTGCCGAAAAAGCAGGTCTCCAGCTTCCATTTTAGAAGGTGGAGGGGGCTTTGTCAAGGCTGCGGCAAATATTTTGCAGAGTTGTCACAGGATGAAAAGATCTGTGGAAAAAACTTCCGCAATCTTGCGCAAAAAAGGGCGGTGCGGTATACTTATATTACATAATGGAGCAGTATACGCCCTCTCTGGCATTGCGGACGAGTGAAGCAGATCTGAGCGGGCGATCCAATGAAAGAAAGAGGTGTTTTCGTTTGGAAAACATTCGGCGCTACTTCAAGCGCACCGATAAAACTTACCTGCTGCTGTGCATCTTCAGCAGTGTGATGGCTGTGACAGCGCTTTCGAGCTGGGCCGCCAAGCAGGGCAATGGCTTTGCCGTGGATGAAATCACCGGCCAGATCACCGGTCTGGGCGATTACCGCCGGGCGGCGGTGCAGGCGGGTGCAGCCCTCATCGGGCTGGTCATTGCGGTGCTGCTGTCCAATATCGATTACCGCAGCCTGGTGAAGGTGTGGCCGGTGCACGTGGCCCTGACCTGGGGCATGGTGCTGCCCACGCTGGTGCTGCGCAATGTGAGCATCGGCCCGCTGACCATCGGCTACAACGCAGGCGATACCGACAACTATTCCTGGTACAAGCTGGGGGGCTTTACCCTGCAGCCCACGGAGCTGGCAAAGATCAGCTTTATCCTGACTTTTGCCATGCACCTGAACAATGTGCGCACCCGGCTCAACGAGCCAAAGGAGCTGGGCAAGCTGCTGCTGCATCTGGCAGTGCCCATCCTCATCATCCATGTTCAGGGCGACGACGGCACCGCCATCATCTATGCCATCATCGGCTGCTGCATGATGTTTGCGGCGGGCCTGAGCTGGAAGTATATCTTGGGAGCGGTCTCAGCGGCGGCAGTGGCTATGGCGACGGCGTTCGCCTTTTTCAGCGATAAGATTGGCAAGGGATACCAGTGGTACCGCATCCTTGCTGTCATCGATCCCGATAACAAGACCGGCTGGGCCCCCAGCGAGACCATCTGGAAGAACATCATCTACCAGCAGCAGCGCGGCGAGATCGCGCTGGGCTCGGGCGGCATCTTTGGCAATGGGCTGTTTGGCGGCAGTTATTACAGCGTGCCCAACGCCCACAACGATTTCATCCTGAGCTGGATCGGCAACGCGGCGGGCTTTGTGGGCTGCTGTGTGGTGCTGGGCGTGCTCTTCGCACTGGTCATCAAGACCTTCCTCACCGGTGCCCGCAGCGAGGACCTGCTGGGTACCTTCATCTGCGCCGGCATCGGCGGCGCTCTGATGGCCCAGATCGCCGTGAACGTGGGCATGAACCTGCGCGTCCTGCCCGTGATCGGTGTCACCCTGCCGTTCTATTCGGCGGGCGGCAGCTCGGTGCTGATGCTGTACATCTGTGTGGGCCTGGTGCTCTCGGTCTATACCCACAACACAAAAAAGCTGTTCGGCTGAGCCGGAACAGAACGCGGCCCCGGAGAGAAGGAAAACTCTCCGGGGCCGCTTTTGCGTGTCAGCCAAGGGTGTTGCGCAGCTTGTTGGCAAGCCGTTTCAGCTTAGACAGGTGAGAGAACGGTTCCCGATGGGAGAACCGCTGAAATTTGAGGGAGAATTTTGGTGGAGTTGACAGTTTTCACCCGCAAAAGACGGCGTGTGTGGAATTTGCCCTTGACCCCGGGGCGTTCCGTGTTACAATATTTCCGGTACAGCCTGTCTGTTTGGGCTGCGGAACACAAAAAAGGAGTATTGAACGGTAAATTTTATGGATACGAACGCGGAATCTCCCATGCAGAACAAGGTCATTGAATATGTCAAGCAGTATGCAATGATCACGCTGAGCATTTCCATCATGTCGGTGGGTGTGTACTTTTTCAAATTCCCCAACAACTTTGTCTTTGGCGGCGTGACCGGTATGGCGGCGCTGGCGGCCAAGCTCACCCCGCTGTCGGCTTCGGCCTTTTCCTCGGCGGCCAACATGATCCTGCTGGGTGTGGGCCTGATCTTTCTGGGCAAAAAGTTTGCCATGACCACCGGCTATGCCACTGTGGTCATGTCGCTGGAGCTGATGGTGCTGGAAAAGATCTGCCCCCTGCGCGGCCCCTTGAGCGACCAGCCCATGCTCGACCTGCTGTTTGCCATTGCCCTGCCGGCCATTGCGTCGGCTCTGCTGTTCAATGTGGGCGCTTCCTCCGGCGGCACGGATGTCATTGCCCTCATTGTGGAAAAGTATACCCACATCCACAACGTGGCAGTGGCGCTGTTCCTGACTGACCTGTTCATGGTCATTGCGGCCTGCTTTGTGTTCGACCTGTACACCGCCCTCTATTCCTTCGTGGGTCTGACCGTGAAATCGCTGGTCATTGATGCCGTGTTGGAAAAGATCAAGATGTGCAAGGCCATCCTCATCGTCTGCGACGACAGGAAGCCTATCTGTGATTTTGTCATGCGCAAGCTGGTGCGCGGCGCAACCTATACGCCCTGCTTCGGCGCTTATACCGACAAGCCCCACTACATCATCTACACCACCCTGACCCGCCGCGAGGCCGACCAGCTGCAGGATTTTATCCACAAACAGCACTTGAACGCCTTCATGTCCATGCTGAGCACCACCGAGGTGTTTGGCAAGGGCTTCAACCACGCATAAGGAGGAACGTATGGTACAGGTCGATCTCATCACCGGTTTTCTGGGTGCGGGCAAGACAACGTTCCTGCGCAGATATGTTGCGTATCTGACCGCACAGGGGCATCATGTCTGCATTCTGGAAAATGACTTTGGCGCTGTGAACGTGGATGCCATGCTGGTGCAGGATCTGCTGGGGGAACGCTGCGAGATCGAGACCATCAGCGGCGGGTGTGATTGTGATACCCACCAGCGCCGGATGCGCACCAAGCTCATCTCAATGGCCATGCGCGGGTTCGACCGGGTGGTGGTGGAGCCCAGCGGCATTTTTGATGTGGACGAGTTTTTTGATGTCCTGCGGGATGAGCCGCTGGATCGGTGGTATACACTGGGCAATGTGTTTGCCGTTGTGGATGCCCTGCTGCCCGAGACGCTTTCCCCGCAGGCAGAGTACATTCTGGCATCGGAAGCCGCCAGCGCCGGACGCATCCTGCTCTCCCGCAGTCAGCTGGCCACCCAGGCCCAGCGGGAAAGCGCCATCGACCACCTGAAGCGTGCCCTGGCGGCCTGCAAGTGCAGCCGTACCCTGACGGAAGAAGATTTTCTGATCAAGGACTGGGCCGACTTGGAGGATGCGGATCTTGCGGCGCTGGATGCCTGTGGCTATCAGCATGCCGACTGCGAAAAGCTCTGCTTTGATGCGCACGATGCATTCGGTTCGGCGTATTTCCTTGAGCTGGGCCTGCCCCGGCAGCAGCTGGAAGCACGCATTCCCAGCCTGTTCACGGATGCCGCCTGCGGCCGGGTGCTGCGGGTCAAGGGTTTTGTGCAGGATGCCGCCGGCTGGGTGGAGCTGAATGCCACCGCCGACGGCCTGACCGCGGCCCCCATTCCGGCAGGGCAGGAGGTGCTCATCGTCATCGGCGAAGGGCTGGACAAGGAACGGATCGAAGCTGTTTTGCGGAACTGAGGGAGCGTGCGGGAAACACAGAAAAACACCGCTTTGCGGTGCATCGGCCTGGCAGATCGCGGCACGTGGGTGTGCGCTTTCTGCCGGGCCCTTTTCTTTTCCACAGTTTTTCCGGCAAAATATAACAATCCTTGTCAGATATTGCTGTTGCGCCCCCGGAGGTTTTGGACTATAATTTTGACTTAGCTGTTAGACAAGGGGGATTTTTTACGAATTATCTGTTTCAATTTGCGCGTATCCTCGCGTTTTGCTTTCTGGGGGAAGTATGTCATGCCGTACTGCCGCTGCCGGTTCCGGCCAGTGTGTACGGGCTTGTGCTGCTGCTGCTGGCCCTGAACTTTCGGCTGATCCAGCTGGAGGATGTAAAAGAGGTGGGCGTGTTCCTCACCGGTATCTTCCCGCTGCTCTTTGTGCCCGCCGCCGCAGGCGTGATGGAGCTGTGGGCGGAGATGGGGGAGATGCTGCTGCCCATCATCATCGCCATCATCCCGGTCACGGTTCTGGTCATGGTGACCGCCGGAAAGACCACCCAGGCTCTGACCAGCCGCAAAAAGAACAAGGAGACTGCTGCCAATGATGGAATTGCTGAATGAGTTCCTTTCGGGCTCTGTTGCCTGGGGTGTGCTGCTGACACTGGCCGCCTTTGCACTGGGAGCCCTTGTGAACAGAGTGACCGGAAAGGCATTTTTTAACCCGCTGCTGCTGGGTGCGATCTTTGTGATCGTTTTCCTGTCGGTATGCGGTATCCCCTATGCCGACTACAAGGTCAGCGCCGCCCCGGTGAACTACCTGCTGCTGCCCGCCACCGTGGCGCTGGCCATTCCGCTGTATGAAAAGCTCGACCTGCTCAAGGCAAACGCCGCCGCCATCATTGCGGGCATCTCGGTGGGCACGCTGGTCAGCCTGGGCAGCGCGCTGGCTCTGGCACTGGCGCTGCACCTGACCCAGGAGCAGTACGCCACCCTGCTGCCCAAATCCGTGACCACCGCCATCAGCATGGATGTGGCTGCAGAGCTGGGCGGCATTGCGGCCCTGACCGGTGCCATCGTTATCCTGACGGGCATTGTGGGCAACCTGCTGGCCGAGACGGTCTGCAAGGCGTTTCACATCACCGACCCCATTGCCAAGGGCGTGGGCATTGGCACCTCGGCCCATGCCGTGGGCACCAGCAAAGCCCTGCAGATGGGTGAGGTGGAAGGTGCCATGAGCGGCCTGTCCATCGCCGTGGCCGGTGTGCTGACCGCAGTGCTCTGCCCGGTGTTCGTGAACCTTATTGATTGATCGCATAAAAACACCCCTCTCCGCTGTGCTGATGCACGGACGGAGAGGGGTTTTTTTATGCGTTCTCTTTTTTCAGAACTCTGGTCACCATGAACACACAGTAGAGCAGTGCCAGACCCCAGGCAATGGGGTTGGCAATGCAGATGCCGAAGTAGCCCAGACTATGAACGGCCAGCCAGCCGCAGAGCGCGCGGCCGATGAGCTCGCCCACACCGGAGATAACGGCCTGCACACTGTATCCCAGACCCTGCAGGGTGTTGCGGAAGACCATCAGCAGGCCGTTGATGCAGAACAGCACGCTGATCACGGTCAGGTATTCCACAGCACCGGAAGTCACGGCAGGGTCGGCATCGCCCAGAACAAGGCCCACGGCCCAGCCCTTGACGAAGAAGAGCACCACCCAGGCAGCCGCGCAGTAGCACAGCTGGAGGATGCAGCCATCCCGGATGCCCTGCCTGACGCGGTCAGTGCGGTGGGCACCGTGGTTCTGGCCGACATAAGTTGCCATAGCCGTGCCCACGCTTGCCATGGGCACGGTGAACATCTGGCGAATCTTCTCACCGGCGGTCTGGGCGGCCACGGCGGTGCTGCCCAGCAGGTTGATGGCATCCTGCATGATGAAGGCACCGATGGCAGAAACGGAATACTCAAAGCCCATCGGAAGGCCGATATAGGCCAGCCGCCCGCAGTGCCCCGCCGAGAGGACACAGTTTTCCCGGGTGAAATGGATGCCCTCCACCCGGGTGAAGAACCACCAGGTGCAAAGCAGGCCGCTGAACAGCTGGCTGACAACGGTGGCGATGGCTGCGCCCTCCACGCCCATACCCAGCGGTACGATGAACAGCCAGTCCAGCCCGATGTTCAGGAAACTGGAGATTAGCAGGAAATAGAATGGGTGCTGGGAATCGACCAGACTGTGCAGGACGGTGGAGGTGTAGTTGAACAGCACCGTGGCCGGAATGCCGAGGAAGATGATGCGGATGTAGGCCACCGCGTCCGGGAACAGCTCGGCCGGGGTGTGGATGAGCTGCAGCAGCGGGGCAGCAGTGAGGGTGGTGACGATGGTGAACACCACGCTCAAGGCCACGCAGAGGACCGCGCCGTTGAACAGATACTTGTGCATATCCTCGCTGTCCCTTGCACCAAAGCTCTGGGCCACCGGGATGCCAAAGCCCGTGCAGGAACCCAGCACAAAGCCTAAAATGAGAAAATTCAGAGAGTAGGTGGTGCCCACCGCGCCCAGTGCATCGGTGCCCAGACAGCGCCCCACAATGACGGTGTCCACAAAGCTGTACAACTGCTGGAACAGGGTGCCCAGCACCAGCGGCAGGGCAAATTTCAGGATCTGGGGCAGCGGCCTGCCCACCGTGAGGTCGGTGGTGCCGGAACCCTTTTTGGTTTTTTCCATAAGTTTTACATGCTCCCTTCGGGTTTGATCTGCCACTAAGGATATCATGGCATCCGCTCCCGGTGTTAGCTTTATTTTATGGAAAACCCGGATAAATTCTGTTTTTTCTCACCAAAGGGGCAGGGCACTGACTTCATCCCGGAGCTCCAGTGCCTGGGTGTGGGTCAGCTTTTTGGCGCGCTCCATCCGCTCCACCACCACAAGTGCGCGCCTGCGGGCCAGCTCACCGTTGGCGGCGTAGACCGAGGGCGCGTTGGGCAGGCCGGCCAGCACCACACATTCGGCGCGGGCCAGCTCCTGGGTGGGTTTGCCAAAGTAGCCCTGCGCAGCCTGCGCCACGCCGGACCACTGGTTGCCGAAGTAGCAGCTGCCTGCGTACATCTCAAAGATCTGTTGTTTGGAGTAGTAATCCTCGATGTCCCTGGCGGCAAACATCTCCGCTGCCTTGCGGGCCATCTGCTTTTCCTGGGTGAACAGCTCGTTCTTGGCCAGCTGCTGGGTCAGGGTGCTGCCGCCCTCGGCCAGAGAGCGGGTGCGCAGGTCGGCCCAAAGTGCCCGGACAATGGCCGCCGGGTCGATGCCGTGGTGCCTTTCAAACCGGCTGTCCTCCACGGAAATGACCGCATCGATATAGGTCTGGGGCAGCTGGTCACAGCTGGCAAAGCCGGGCCGGGAGCTAATCTCATCGTAGAGGCTGGCAATGGGCTTTTGCGCCGCTGTGGCGCGGTAGAGCCGCCAGCCCTGCACGCCCAGTGTTCCGCCAATGACCACCAATACAAACAGCGCCGCCAGCAGCAGGCAGCTGAGCAGTCGCTTTACAAAACGTTTCAGCATCTTCACGTTCCCCTTCGGTTTTGATTCAACGTTATCCTACCCGATTTGACGACAGAATGCAAGTTACATTTTTGTGAATACGGCTGCACAAGAAAAAAGCGCCCTGCCGGGGCAAACCGGCAGAGCGCTTTTACAAGTTATGGAAAGGGGATGCAGAGGCGCTGCTTACAGAGCGAAGTAACGCTTTGCGTTGTCGAAGCAGATGCCCTTGACGATCTTCTCCAGAGCCTTCTCATCGTTGGGATACTCGCCATCCTCGACCCACTGGCCGATCAGGTTGCACAGGATGCGGCGGAAGTAGTCGTGGCGGGTGTAGCTCAGGAAGCTGCGGCTGTCGGTCAGCATACCGACAAAGTTACCCAGCAGGCCCAGGTTTGCCAGGCTCTTCATCTGGTTCTCCATGCCGATCTTCTGATCGTTGAACCACCAGCCGGAGCCGTGCTGGATCTTGCCGGGAATCTCATCATTCTGGAAGCAGCCCAGAATGGTGCCGATCTGCTCGTTGTCAGCGGGGTTCAGGCTGTAGATGATGACCTTGGGGCACTCATCAGTGTCGTTCAGGGCGCTCAGCAGAGCAGCGATCTCGCCGCCGCACTTGGCAGTGTTGATCATGTCGAAACCGGTATCGGGTCCCAGCAGGGCGTTCATCTTACGGTTGACACCGCGCAGGCAGTTGTAGTGCAGCTGCATGGCGATGTTCAGGCGGTGATACTGCTTGCCCAGGTGGATCAGGATGTAGGTCTGGTACTTCTCAGCCTCTTCAGCGGTCACAGCCTCACCGGCCATAGCCTTCTGGTAGATGGTGTTGACCTCTTCCTTGGTGGCTTCACGGTAGGGCACATAGTCCAGGCCGTGGTCAGATGCACGGCAGCCCATCTCGGCAAAGAACTCGATGCGCTGGGTCAGAGCGTCGGTGACGCAGTTGATGCACTCCAGCTTTTCCTTGCCAACGGCCTGAGCCAGCTTGCCCATGTACTCCACGAAGCCGGGCTTCTGGATGTTGATGGCCTTGTCGGGGCGGAAGGAGGGAGCAACGGTGAACTTGATGGAAGGATCTTCCTTGATCTTCTTGTGCCATGCCAGATCGTCGATGGGGTCGTCGGTGGTGCCGATGAAAGCAACATTGGACTGCTCGATCAGGCCGCGGACAGTCATGCTGTCGTCGTGCTGCAGCTTGTCGTTGCACAGGTTCCAGACTTCCTCAGCGGTGTCGCCGTTCAGCACACCCTGATAGCCGAAGTACTTGCGCAGCTCCAGGTGGCACCAGTGGTACATGGGGTTGCCAACGCACATGGGCAGAGCCTCGGCAAACTTCTGGAAACGCTCGCGGTCGGGCTTGGTGCCGGTGATGTACTCCTCGGGCACGCCGTTGGAACGCATCACGCGCCACTTGTAGTGGTCGCCTGCCAGAGAGCCGTCGGGCTGGCGGCCGCCCAGCCACACCTGAGCGATGTTCTCAAAGCGGCGGTTCTCGTAGATCTCCTTCGGGGAGATATGGCAGTGATAGTCGCAGATGGGCATATCAGCAGCGTAGGTGTGATACAGATGCTGAGCCACAGGAGACTGGAGCATGAATTCCTTGTCCATAAATGCTTTCATGGGTCGAAAACTCCTTTTCATTCTAATGTACTAATATATCACTATGGGGTACCTTTAACAGCGCCCACGCAGGGCGTGTTAAGCCTATCTTTAGTATAGCGGAAAACGATAATGTATACAACTGAAAAACTGACAAATTTTCAGACTTTTCCTTGTAAAAAACGCTGGAATTTATAAAAATGGCCTGTTTTGGGCCAAAAATCTGGCAAAAAACACTTGACTTCTTTGTATACAACAGCATACAATAGAGACAGAGTGCGGGGCACAAAAGGGTGCCCCGGAGAGAAGCAAAGCAAGCTAAAAGGAGAACACGTGATATGGAAACTCTGAATTACAAGGTTCTGTCTGAGACCGGCTACAACGGCTACATCCTCAAGGATGCCCCTGTCAAGGTCATGCAGTTTGGCGAGGGTAACTTCCTGCGCGCATTCGTGGACTATTTCTATGATATCGCCAACGAGAAGGCCGGCTACAACGGCAAGGTCAAGCTGGTGCAGCCCATTGGCAACTTCCCCCAGATGGCTGACTGGATCAACGAGCAGGAGGGCCTGTACACCCTGTATCTGCGCGGCAGCGAGAAGGGCCAGAAGGTGGATGCAAAGCGCGTGATCTCCTGTGTGTCTGACTGTGTCTGCCCCTACATCGATGGCAAGTGGGAGGAAGTGCTGGCTCTGGCCCGCTCTGAGGATCTGGAAACGGTTGTATCCAACACCACCGAGGCCGGCATCGCTTACACCCAGGGCGACAGCGCGTTCGATCAGGTCCCTCCCAACAGCTTCCCCGCAAAGCTGACCCGCGTGCTGTACGAGCGCTACAAGGCATTCAACGGTGCTGCGGATAAGGGTCTGGTCATCCTGAGCTGCGAGCTGATCGACAACAACGGCAAAGAGCTGAAGAAGTGCTGCAACAACTACGCCAAGGACTGGAATCTGGAAGCTGAGTTCATCGACTGGATGAACAACGCCAACACCTTCTGCTCCACTCTGGTGGACCGCATCGTTCCGGGCCGCATCCGTGACCCCAAGGAGCTGGCTGCCATGGAAGAGGCCAACGGCTACCATGATCAGGTGCTGGATGTCGGCGAAGTCTTCGGCGTGTGGGTCATCGAGGGCCCTGCAGGTCTGGAGGACAAGCTGCCGTTCAAGAAGGCCGGTGTCAACGTCATGGTCGTGCCTGATGTTACCCCCTACAAGAAGCGCAAGGTCCGCATCCTGAACGGTGCACACACCGGCTTCGTTCTGGGCGCATATCTGGCTGGCTTCGACATCGTCCGTGACTGCATGCACAACGATACCGTTCGCGGCTTTATGAACAAGATGCTGCATGAGGAGATCATCCCCACCCTGCCTCTGGACAAGAAGGATCTGGAAGAGTTCGCTTCCGCCGTTGAGGACCGCTTCAACAACCCCTTCGTCAACCACGAGCTGATGAGCATCTCCCTGAACTCCACCTCCAAGTGGAAGGCCCGCAACATGCCTTCCTTCCTGGCTTACATCGAGGAGCAGAAGCAGCTGCCCAAGTGCCTGACCATGTCTCTGGCTGCTTACATCGCCTTCTACTCCAACGACATTCAGGAGCGCACCGCTGATGGTCTGATCTGCAAGCGCCCCGCAGGCAACACCTACAAGATCCAGGATGACGCATGGGCACTGGACTTCTACTATGCACACAAGGACGACACCGATACTCAGCTGGTGCACGCCGTTCTGACCAACACCCAGATGTGGGATCAGGATCTGACCAAGATCGAGGGCCTGGAGGCCGCTGTTCTGGCTGATCTGGAGCTGATCCGCACCCAGGGTGCCGAGGCTGCCTACAAGAGCTGCCTGTAAGCTGGAATATCACCTGCACAACAAGGGGCTGCTGCTTTGGGCAGCAGCCTCCTTGTGCTTTGTAAATGTCATTAAGGAGAATAACTATGCCGCAGGCGATTCATATCAGCCCCATTGACAACGTGGTGGTTGCACTGCACCCCATTGCCAAGGGCACTCTGGTGGAGGTGGACGGCCTTGCCGTGACCGCGCTGGAGGATATCCCTCAGGGCCACAAGATGGCAGTAAAGCCCATCAAGAACGGTGAAAATGTCATCAAGTACGGTTTTCCCATCGGCCACGCGACCGCCGATGCCGAGCCGGGCACCTGGATGCACACCCACAATGTCCACACCAACCTGTCCGGTGAGGTAGAGTACAGCTATCACCCCGCCCCCGACCTGGCCCCCCTGCCCAAGGTGGAGCCTGAGACCTTTATGGGCTTCCGCCGCAAGGATGGCCGTGCCGCCATCCGCAACGAGATCTGGATCATTCCCACGGTCGGCTGTGTCAACGACATCGCCAAGAAAATGGTGAACGACAACCAGGATCTGGTCACCGGCTCCATTGAGGGCCTGTACACCTTTACCCATCCGTTTGGCTGCAGCCAGACCGGCCACGACCATGCCCAGACCCGCAAGCTGCTGGCCGCGCTGGTCCGCCACCCCAATGCTGCCGCTGTTCTGGTGCTGCATCTGGGCTGCGAAAACCTGCAGCACGATCAGTTCGTGGAAGAGCTGGGCGAGTATGACCACGACCGGGTCAAGTTCCTGACCTGCCAGGATGTGGACGACGAGTTCACCGCCGCCCGCGAGATCCTGAAGGAGCTGGCTGCTTACGCCGGTCAGTTCAAGCGTGAGCCTATCCCTGTGAGCGAGCTGGTGGTCGGCATGAAGTGCGGCGGTTCGGATGGCCTGTCCGGCATCACCGCCAACCCCACCATCGGCCGCTTCTCCGACATGATGGGCCAGCGCGGCGGCTCCACTGTCCTGACCGAGGTGCCCGAGATGTTCGGTGCCGAGGGCTTCCTGATGGACCGCTGCATCAACAAGGAGGTATTCGTTAAGGCCGAGCACATGATCAACGGCTTCAAGGAATACTTCATCAGCCACAACGAGGTGGTTTACGACAACCCCTCTCCGGGCAACAAGCAGGGCGGCATCACCACCCTGGAGGACAAGAGCTGCGGCTGTGTCCAGAAGGGCGGCACCGCCCCCATCATGGATGTCATCGGCTACGGTGACCCTGTGGTGACCAAGGGCCTGAACATGCTCTATGGCCCCGGCAACGATCTGGTGTCCGCAACGGCCATGACCGCCGCAGGCGCGCACCTGATCCTCTTCTCCACCGGCCGCGGCACCCCGTTCTCTGCCCCGGCTCCCACCCTGAAGATCTCCACCAACACCCCGCTGGCCGAGAAGAAGTCCGGCTGGATCGATTTCAACACCGGTGTCATTGCGGATGGTGAAAAGACCATCGACGAGGCCGCCCGCGACCTGCTGGATCTGGTCATCCGCGTTGCAGGCGGTGAGCAGACCAAGGCCGAGAAGCACGGCTTCCGCGAGATCTCCATCTTCAAGGATGGCGTTGTTCTTTAATTGAAAATGGCTGCTGTGCGTGCTTTTTTGCGTACGGCGGCCTTTTTGTATCAAATGATATGGAGGTACAACTTATGAACCAGATCACAACCCAGTACGTCACCGAGGGCGGCGCATGCTTTGAGCAGTATGTCATCACCGACCCCGTGGCAAAAACTGCCCTGACCATCACCCCCGAGCGCGGCGGCATGGTCACCGGCTTTACCCTGGACGGCGACGAGTACATCTGGACCCGCCGCCCCAATTTCAGCGAGTGCAACCGCCCCCGCTTCGGCATCCCTGTGCTGTTCCCCAACTGCGGCAAGCCCGACAACGGCGTGCACATCTTCAACGGCCAGGCCTACCCCATGGAGATCCACGGCATGGCTGACCTGTGCCCCTGGGAAGTGGAGAGCGTCGGCCCCGACGGCGTGACCCTGATCCTGGAGTCCAGCCCCCTGACCAAGTTCCTCTACCCCTTCGATTTCACTGTCCTGATGAACTACAACCTACAGGGCAACACCGCTTCCCTGAGCATGACTGTGATCAATGAGGGCGATGTTCCGATGCCCTTCAGCTTTGGTTATCATCCCTATTTTGTGGCCTCTGCTCTGGAGAATGTGGACTTTGACATCAAGTGCGCCACCTGCTCCGAGGATGCCAAGGGCGAGCAGCCTGCCGCACCCGAGAAGATCACCCTGACCCGCAAGGAAGGTTCTGACAACTCCATCCGCCTGATGACCGGCGTGGAGTTCCCCATGACCTTTACAGATAAGGGCAACGGCCACAAGGTCACCGTGGATGCTGACGAGAGCTTTACCAACGGTGTGCTGTGGCAGCAGGATGCCGAAAACTTCGTCTGCATGGAGCCCTGGAACGGCTGGGCCAACAGCGTGAACGAAGAGGGCAAGCACGAGGTGCTGGAGCCCGATGAGGCCATGACCAGCGAATGGACCATCACCATTGAGAAGGTCTAAGAGCCCGCTGCGAAACCTTTGATACGCAAAAAACTCCCCTGCATTCCGGTAAAATGGAGTGCAGGGGAGTTTTTATGTTACAGGCTCAGGCCTGCGTTTTTTTACTGCTCCGGAGCGGTGAAGCTGATGGGGGTAGCACCTGCAGCAGCATCAACGCTCAGCAGGGAGATGGGAGCAACCTCGTAGCTCAGGGTGTCGAAGCTCTGGGTGTCGCCGCTCTCGGTGGTGAACTCCAGGACATACTCAGCGCTCTTGTCAGCGTCCTCGGGCAGGGTCAGCACAACGCTGTCGCCGTCAGCCAGGCCGTCAGCAGCCAGGTTCTCGCCCTTGTCCTCAGAGCCGGCAACGTACAGGTACAGATCGGTGACGTTCTCGCCGGTGGTGTTGTAGACAGTGTACTCGGCGGGCTCGACCTCGGCCTCGCTGGAAGCTGCCTCAGAGCTTGCAGCCTCAGAGGAAGCGGCAGCGGAAGAAGCAACGGAAGAAGCAGCGGAAGAAGCGGTGGTGGAAGAAGCAGAACCGCCGCAAGCGGTCATACCAACAGCCAGTGCCAGAGCAGCGGCAACAACAGCAACATTCTTGAGTTTCATTGTGTAATTTCTCCTTGTTCGTGACGAAAATCTTTTCTCGTGGGCAGCTCTCGTGAAAGGCTGTCCACAAGCAACTATTATACAAGGATGTGTCGAAGAATACAATAACAAATCCTTTACAAAAGTGTGAAAAGTATGACAAAGACCCTCTCCGTCCTGCTGATGCCCGCCAGCACCTCCAAAAGGGAGGGGCGGCATTGCGAAGCAATGACGGAGAGGGTCTTTTCTATTTCGAGGTGCTTTACTTACTTGGGCTGCTTGCCGATGTAAGCCAGGATGCCGCCATCAGCGTAAAGGATCTGGCCATTGACAAAGTCGGAAGCATGGGAAGCCAGGAACACGCAGGGGCCGACCATGTCCTCGGGGGTGCCCCAGCGGCCTGCGGGGGTCTTGGCGCAGATGAAGGTATCGAAGGGATGGCGGCTGCCATCGGGCTGGGTCTCGCGCAGGGGAGCGGTCTGAGCGGTGGCAATGTAGCCGGGGCCCATGCCGTTGCACTGGATGTTGTACTCGCCGTACTCGGAGGCGATGTTGCGGGTCAGCATCTTCAGTGCGCCCTTGTCCTCAGAGCCGGCAACGTACAGGTACAGCTCGGTGACGTTCTCGCCGGTGGTGTTGTAGACAGTGTTACTCGGCTGCCTCAGAGCTTGCTGCCTCAGAGCTTGCGGCCTCAGAGCTTGCAGCCTCAGAGCTTGCGGCCTCAGAGCTTGCAACCTCAGAGCTTGCGGCCTCAGAGCTTGCAACCTCAGAGGAAGCGGCAGCGGAAGAAGCAACGGAAGAAGCGGTGGTGGAAGAAGCAGAACCGCCGCAAGCGGTCATACCAACAGCCAGTGCCAGAGCAGCGGCAACAACAGCAACATTCTTGAGTTTCATTGTGTAATTTCTCCTTGTTCGTGACGAAAATCTTTTCTCGTGGGCAGCTCTCGTGAAAGGCTGTCCACAAGCAACTATTATACAAGGATGTGTCGAAGAATACAATAACAAATCCTTTACAAAAGTGTGAAAAGTATGACAAAGACCCTCTCCGTCCTGCTGATGCCCGCCAGCACCTCCAAAAGGGAGGGACGGCATTGCGAAGCAATGACAGAGAGGGTCTTTTCTATTTCGCTGCGCTACTCGGCGCGGTACTTACTTGGGCTGCTTGCCGATGTAAGCCAGGATGCCGCCATCAGCGTACAGGATCTGGCCGTTGACAAAGTCGGAAGCGTGGGAAGCCAGGAACACGCAGGGGCCGACCATGTCCTCGGGGGTGCCCCAGCGGCCTGCGGGGGTCTTGGCGCAGATGAAGGTATCGAAGGGATGGCGGCTGCCATCGGGCTGGGTCTCGCGCAGGGGAGCGGTCTGAGCGGTGGCAATGTAGCCGGGGCCCATGCCGTTGCACTGGATGTTGTACTCGCCGTACTCGGAGGCGATGTTGCGGGTCAGCATCTTCAGTGCGCCCTTGGCGGCAGCGTAGGCGGAGACAGTCTCGCGGCCCAGCTCGCTCATCATGGAGCAGATGTTGATGATCTTGCCCTCGCGCTTGGCGATCATATCGGGCAGAACAGCCTTGGAGCAGTTGAAGGCACCGCCAACATGCACGTCGATGACGCGCAGGAAATCGGTGTGGCTCATCTCGATCATGGGCACGCGCTTCATCAGACCGGCGTTGTTCACCAGAATGTCCACGGGGCCGACATCAGCCTTGATCTGGGCGATCATGGCGTTCACGGCAGCCTCATCGGTAACATCGGCCACATAGCCGTGTGCGTCGATGCCAGCAGCCTTGTAGGCGGCCAGTCCCTTTTCCAGGCTGCCCTCGTTGGAGCAGTTGAAGCAGACGGTAGCGCCGCACTTTGCCATGCCCTCTGCAATGGAGAAGCCGATGCCGTGTGCGCCGCCGGTAACCAGGGCAACCTTGCCCTTCAGGTCAAATGCAGTAAGATCCATAAGTAGAACTCCTTTCCTGAAAAAACCCCGCGCCGGTTCGCCGGTGCGGGGTCTGGTTTGTGTTTAGCGCAGGTCGGTGGTAGCGATGTTGTCCATGTCGTCAAACTCCATGTTTTCGCCGCCCATAGCCCAGATGAACGTATAGTTCGAGGTGCCAACACCACTGTGGATGCTCCAGGAGGGGCTGATGACAGCATCCTCGTTGTGCATCACGATATGGCGGGTCTGGGTAGGCTCACCGCACATGTGGAACACCACCTGCCCCTCGGGCAATTCAAAGTAGGTGTAGATCTCCATCCGCCGCTCATGGGTGTGGCTGGGCATCGTGTTCCAGTTGGAACCGGGGTCCAGCTCGGTCATGCCCATGCTCAGCTGGCAGGTCTTCAGCACGTCCGGGTGGATGAACTGATTGATGGTGCGCTTGTTGCAGGTCTCCACGCTGCCCAGAGGACGATGGTTTGCATCGGCCATCTTGATCAGGCGGGTCTCGTAAGCGCAGTGTGCCGGAGCAGACACCATATAGAACTTGGCAGGATGCTCGGAATCGGCGGAAGCAAAGGTCACTTCCTTGGTGCCCTGGGTGATGTACAGGCAGTCCTTGTAGCCCAGCTCGTACTTCACGCCGTCGGCCACCACGATGCCGGTGGAATCCTTGCCGATGTTGAACATGCCGATCTCGCGGCGCTCCAGAAAGTAGTGGGTGCCGAAGTTTGCCCACACATCGATGCCCTTGTCGATGGACACGGTCTCGTGCACCGGCATGCAGCCCAGCGTGACCATGCGGTCCACATGGCTGTACACAGCAACGACCTCATCGGCCTTGTACAGGCCGGTGATGAGCATTTCGTCCCGCATTTCCTCAGTGGTATAGCGCTTGAAATCCTTCTGGTTGCAGGAATAGCGGATATCCATTCTGGACTCCTTCCTGCAATTAGCGCTGGATACGGCCGGAACCGTCGCCGCCAGCCAGCTTCTCGACCTCGGAC
>OGOL01001507.1_pt1 | contig 21430 bp, 18 predicted proteins | sample 1552641 | NCBI WGS metagenome assembly OGOL01 (sample SAMEA2580140, study PRJEB22360) | human gut metagenome | biome: human gut; feature: human-associated habitat; material: faeces | place: Denmark | collected 2008/2010 | reverse complement strand
GCCATTGCCTTTGCATCAGCTCCCTCATCTACTGAACACGCCATGCTGAGTGACCTGTCTAATACAAGTATTACATTCTGGTTTTCACTTTTTATTGATGGAAGATTCTGCGATTTTGCAGAAAAGTGAAGTGTATAATATCCTTTTTCATCAGGAATCTCACTTTCGATTGATTTCTCGAGAGCTAATGTTCCATCATATGAATAGGATTTGGCATATATTGTTGTATCTTTAGTTACGGCATCACCATTGTTAATGCCTCCTACAAGTACACCATAATCTTTATCTGATGATTTTAGAGTTATTGTGTTACCACTTTTAATGTATATATCCTTGGTATTATTATTAATTGCAAATGTGATTTTGTTATAACCTTCTTTGGCAGAATCGGATATCTGGTTTTCTGTCACAAGTATTATTTTATCATATAGTTCATTCTCTGCTGCCTGTGCTTTGTTAGTCATATACGGTAGTATGCCTGTCACTATCAGGATAATTGCAAGTACTCCTACAATTATCCTGCGTGTCATTTTCTTTGTCATGGCTTTTCCTCCCTTTTAATTCTCGAACTGTAATAACAGCCCTTAATAAAAATCTATATTAGGAGGATTTACCATTTATACCATATTTATACTCTGCAATATTCTTTTATTGCTGTTTCATACAGGTTGTTTCCCTCACTGTCAATTACTACAATTACAGGAAGGTTTTCCACTTCAAGTTCTCTTATAGCCTCTGTTCCTAAGTCATCATAAGCAATAACTGTGGATTTCTTGATACATTTACTAAGAATTGCTCCTGCTCCTCCTACTGCTGCAAAGTACACAGCACCGTTTCTTACGATTCCATCAATTACTGCCTGTGAACGCTTTCCCTTTCCTATCATTCCTTTAAGTCCTAAATCAAGAAGGTCTGGTGCATATTTATCCATACGGCTTGCTGTTGTCGGACCTGCTGAACCTATTGGTCTTCCTTCTCTTGCCGGAGATGGTCCCATGTAATATATTATATTATTTTTCATGTCTATTGGAAGTGGCTGTCCAGCTGACAGAGCCTCTGCCATTCTCTTATGTGCTGCATCTCTTGCTGTATATATTATTCCTGTTATGTATACATAATCTCCTGAGTGAAGACTCTTTGCATCTTCATCACTTATTGGTGCATTAATATATTTATCCATGATTAGCCTCCCTGATTATATTACCCTGTGTGAATGTCTGTTTACATGGCAGCAAATGTTTACTGCAATCGGAAGTCCTGCAATATGTGTAGGATATGTCTCTATATTGATTGCAAGTGCTGTCTGTGTTCCTCCAAGTCCACCAGGACCTATTCCTAACTTGTTAATTTTCTCAAGCATTTCTTTTTCTAAGTTACGGACATATTCAACTGGGGATTCTTCATTCAGGTCTCTTGTTAATGCCTTCTTTGCAAGATAAGCACATTTTTCAAATGTTCCTCCAATTCCTACACCGACTACCATTGGAGGACAGGCATTAGGACCTGCATCTTTTACTGCTGTAAGTATTGCTTCCTTTACACCTTCTATTCCATCTGCCGGCTTTAACATGAATACTCTGCTCATGTTCTCGCTTCCGAATCCCTTAGGTGCAACTGTTATGTCGACCTTGTCTCCTGGAACTATGTTAAAATGTATTACTGCCGGAGTGTTATCTTTGGTATTCTCTCTGTAGATAGGATCTTTTACAACTGACTTTCTTAAATATCCTTCAACATATCCTCTTCTTACACCCTCATTAATTGCATCTGTGATATCTCCACCTGTAAGATGGACATCCTGACCAACATTAATGAATACTACTGCCATTCCTGTGTCCTGGCATATAGGTATCATATCCTCTCCTGCAACTTTTAGGTTTTCTTCAAGCTGTCCAAGAACCTGCTTTCCAAGTGCAGACTCTTCGTTTTTTACTGCATTTTCAAAAACATTCTTCATATCATCTGTGAGAAAATGATTTGCCTCTATGCACATTTCTTTAATGTTGTCTGTTATTATTGATACATTAACCTCTCTCATTCCCAATTCCCTTCTTGTATTTTAATTATTAATTAATCCAGTAAATACTAAAAACCTTTTTAATTCTTCACGCCAGAATTTCCATTCATGTCCGATTTGTTCAATTTCATCGTATACATAATTGTATTCAATATGGCTCATGAAATAATCTCTCAATATATGATTCATGTCTATCCATGGATCAAGTTCTCCGCAGGCATGATATATTTCAGGTTTTACACTTTTCTGCTCTATTAATCTGTCTGCCTGATATGTGATTCCATATTCTGTTTTATGCAGGTCTCCATCACCATAAAGCTCTATTCTTCTTATTGACTTTTCACTTCCATCATTAAGAAATTCTGAATCAGCTTTGTCACCTGCTGAAAATGCTCCTACAGTTCCATATTTCTCAGGATATTTGAGAGCTATATGAAGACATCCGTATCCACCATTAGAAAATCCTGATACATAGTTATTCTCTCTTTTATCAGAAAGACATGGAAACATATTCATAATTATATTAAATAATTCTTTTCCAACATATGACTCATACTTATCTCCTATATTCATATTAACAAAGCATGAATTCTGCACATTTGGAAGTACTGCTGCAAACCTGCCCTCATCAACATATTCAGCTATTGGTGAATGATACAGCCATACAGTATTATCACCACTGCTTCCATGATATAACCATAATACAGGAAGCTTCTCATCATTTTTCATATCTGATGGGAGAATAACTGTGCATTCCATATTACGCTTAAGATATATAGAAAAATGATTAATATTCATTACTGTTGCCATATATATCCTCCATCCTGTACGACTGCTCTTTTATTATATTAACTGTCTCATGTATGCATTTATCCCAGAAAATAAAATCATGATTACCAGCAGTTTCATAATAATTCACTTTAAGTCCTGCATCTGATGCATATTTATTCCATTGTATGCTCATTGGAAGTATCTGATCATATAATCCACATCTGATGTAAAATTCCGGATAATTTTCCACATTTGTCTTGAAATTATTCTCTTTTAAACAGTTCATTATATCAAATCGGTTATCTGATAAATTTCCCCTGTCTCCAAATATCTGATATGTGTTTATTCCCTGTGGGTTGTCAAATCTTTTCTCTATATCAAGCAGTCCCGAATATGAGAACACCTTGCCATATACATCAGGCTTAATAAGTGCAGCATGTACTGCTCCATATCCACCCATTGACATTCCTGCTATATAACGGTCTTTTCTGTCACATGATAATCCAAACCAGTTAGTACAGGTTTCTATAAGTTCTTCTGTTAAAAATGTAAAATATTTTCTTCCATGTACATTATCAACATAACATTTGTTATCACCTGAAATCATTATAACTGCTATATCAGTATTATCTACATAATCTGCCACTCTGGATTTCGTAATCCATGTTGTATAATCTCCTCCCATTCCATGAAGAAGATATAAAGTCTTATAACTGCCTCTTCCCTGAGGAATAATTGCATTAATCATAACGGGCATACCAAGTGTTTTTGATTCATAATTAATATTAATTAAAGCCATGTTATCTCCTGCTAAAAAGGAAACCGTCACATATATAAATGTGGCAGTTTCCTTAAGATTAATCTTCAGATTCTACTGTTTTATCTGTGTCTTCTTCAAAGCCCTCTGCATCCTTACCATCTTCATCAGCAGGCTGCTTCCTTACTTTGGCAATTGTTGCTACTTTAATTCCTTCATCAAGGTTAATAAGTTTAACACCTGATGTTATTCTTCCAAGATTAGATATATCTGAACACTGAAGTCTGATTATAATTCCTTCTGTTGTAATAAGCATTACTTCTCTTGAATCATCTACAGCCTTAGCTCCTACGACATTACCTGTCTTTTCTGTTATCTTGTAACATTTGACACCTTTACCACCACGATGCTGAACTGTATACTCGTCAATGTCTGTTCTCTTACCCATACCATTTTCAGAAACTATAAGCATAGTATCTCCCTGGGTACTTACCTGAACACCAACAACTTCATCCTCATCCATAAGACTCATACCTATAACACCCATTGCTGAACGTCCCGTAGGTCTTACATCTGTTTCCTTAAATCTTATACACTGTCCAAGCATTGTTACCATAAGAATCTCTGCCTGATCATCTGTAAGTTTAACTTCTATAAGTTCATCATCTTCTCTTAAGTTAATTGCCTGGATTCCTGTCTTTCTTATATTGGCAAAATCTTTAACAGGTGTCTTTTTAACTATACCCTTCTTAGTTGCCATAAACAGGTAATCTGTATCCTGAAGTGTATCAATTTTAACAGGAACTACTGCTGTGATTGTCTCACCCGGTGCTAACTGTAAAAGATTAATTATTGCAGTTCCTCTTGAAGTTCTTGATGCTTCAGGAATTTCATAAGCCTTTAACTTATAAGCTCGTCCTGTGTTAGTAAAGAATGTAAGTACATGATGTGATGTTGTCATGAATAAATCTTTGATATAATCATCATCAATTGTCTGCATTCCCTTTATTCCCTTACCACCACGATGCTGGCTCTTAAAGTTATCAGGTGTCATTCTCTTTACATAACCCAAGTTAGTTCTTGCAATAACACATGGTTCATCTGGAATAAGGTCTTCCATTGAAATATCGTATTCATCATATCCGATAGAAGTTCTTCTGTCATCACCATACTTGTCTGCTATCTCTGAAATTTCAGTCTTGATAACTCCAAGAAGCAACTTCTTATCTGCAAGAATTGCCTTGTATTCTTTAATCTTTTCATGAAGTTCCTTCAACTCAGCTTCAAGCTTGCTTCTTTCCAGACCGGTCAGAGCTCTCAAACGCATATCTACGATAGCCTGAGCCTGTGCTTCTGAAAGTGCAAATTCAGCTATTAAGCTTTCCTTGGCAATCTGTACATTTGCAGAACCTCTGATTATTGATATAACTCTGTCTATATTATCTAAAGCAATCATTAAGCCCTCTAAAATGTGAGCTCTTTCTTCTGCCTTATTAAGATCAAACTTTGTTCTTCTTGTAACGACTTCTTCCTGATGAAGAAGGTAATACTTTAACATGTCATACAGGTTAAGCACCTTTGGCTGGTTATCTACTAATGCAAGCATTATTACACCAAATGTATCCTGTAACTGTGTGTGTTTGTATAACTGGTTAAGTATTATGTTAGGATTGACATCTCTTCTTAACTCAATGGCAATTCTCATACCCTCTCTGTCAGATTCATCTCTTAAATCTGTGATTCCATCAATCTTCTTATCTCTTACAAGCTCTGCTATTTTCTCTATAAGCTTTGCTTTATTAACCATGTATGGAAGTTCTGTAACTACAATTCTGTTCTTGCCATTATTCATTGGCTCAATATTAGTTACAGCTCTTACCTTTATCTTGGCTCTTCCTGTACGGTAAGCCTCTTCAATTCCCAACTTGCCGATGATTGTTCCACCTGTAGGGAAATCAGGACCTTTAACTATATCAAGAATTTCCTCAATTGTTGTGTCTCTGTCTTCTTCCACCTTATTGTCAATCATCTTTACAACAGCACCTATAACTTCTCTTAAGTTATGAGGTGGAATATTAGTAGCCATACCTACGGCAATACCTGATGTACCATTACATAACAGGTTAGGATATCTTGATGGAAGTACTGTAGGTTCTTTTTCTGTTTCATCAAAGTTAGGTATGAAATCTACAGTATCTTTGTTAAGATCTCTTGTCATCTCCATAGATATCTTGCTGAGTCTCGCCTCTGTATATCGCATGGCTGCGGCTCCATCACCATCGACTGAACCAAAGTTACCATGTCCGTCAACAAGTGGATATCTTGTATTGAAATCCTGAGCCAGCTTTACTAATGCCTCATAAATTGATGAATCACCATGTGGGTGATATTTACCCATTGTATCACCAACGATACGGGCACATTTTCTATGTGGCTTATCAGGACCGTTGTTAAGTTCTATCATTGAATATAGAATTCTTCTCTGTACCGGCTTAAGACCATCTCTTACATCCGGAAGTGCTCTGGAAGCGATAACACTCATGGCATAATCTATATAATAGTTTTCCATGGTTTTCTGCATATCGACTTCTTGAACTTTATCAAAGATATGTTCATCCATTATTATAATTCCTTTCCGTGAAGTTATTAATTAACGCAATGTGTAAATCTGGAATACGCCATGCATAAATCCTAATCACGCGCATTCGTAAAATCTACATACGCCATGCGTAAATCCTACGGATTTACTTATGTGGCTAATCGCCACATACAACTCAAAATTATAAAATATGCCCATGTATGCAAGCATACGGTCATATTTATAATTTTTCCTTGTGCATGGCTTGTTAGATATCCAAATTCTTTACAAACTTAGCATTTGCTTCTATGAAATCTCTTCTTGGCTCTACCTTGTCACCCATAAGTGTTGAGAATGTTACATCAAGTTCTGAATCATCATCTTCATTCATATTAACTCTTAATAATACTCTCTTGTGTGGGTCCATTGTTGTTTCCCATAACTGCTCTGCGTCCATCTCACCAAGTCCCTTATAACGCTGGACTTTATTATTCTGGTCTCTTCCAATCTCAGTCATGATTGCATTAAGCTCATCATCATTATAGGCATACCACACTTTTTTATTCTTCTCAACTTTATAAAGTGGTGGCTGTGCAAGATATACATGTCCTTCTCTTATCAGATCAGGCATGAATCTGTACAGGAATGTGAGAAGAAGTGTTGCAATATGTGCACCATCTACATCGGCATCTGTCATAATAATAATCTTGTGATAACGAAGCTTGCTTATATCAAAATCTTCATGAATACCTGTACCAAATGCAGTAATCATCGCTTTAATCTCTGCATTTCCAAGTATTCTGTCAAGTCTTGCTTTCTCAACGTTAAGAATCTTACCACGAAGTGGAAGGATTGCCTGTGTAGCACGGCTTCTTGCAGTCTTTGCAGAACCACCGGCTGAATCTCCCTCAACGATATATATCTCACAATTTTTAGGATCTTTATCTGAACAATCAGCTAACTTGCCAGGAAGTGAAGTGCTTTCAAGTGCAGTCTTTCTTCTTGTTAAGTCTCTTGCTTTTCTTGCAGCTTCTCTCGCTCGCTGTGCAAGCAACGATTTTTCACATATAGATTTTGCAACTGCAGGATTCTGCTCAAGGAAGTAAGTAAGTTGTTCACTTACTATACTGTCAACTGCTCCCCTTGCAACTGTATTACCAAGCTTCTGCTTAGTCTGTCCTTCAAACTGTGGATCTTCAATCTTAACAGATACGATTGCTGTAAGACCTTCTCTTATATCATCACCTGAAAGTCCCTGATCACTATCCTTAAGAATCTTATTCTTTCTTGCATAATCATTAAAAGTCTTAGTCAGTGAATTTCTGAAACCAGTCAGATGTGTACCACCTTCAGGTGTCTTAATATTATTAACAAATGAATCGACAACCTCATTGTATCCATCATTATGCTGGAATGCTACTTCAACCTGAACATTGTCTTTCACACCTTCACAATAAATAATCTGGCTGTATAAAGGTTCTTTACTCTTATTAAGATACTGAACAAATTCCTTGATACCACCTTCATAATGGAATACTTTCTGCTGCTCAAGACCTTCTCTTAAATCTGTAAGAGTAATCTTGATTCCCTTAGTAAGAAATGCCATTTCTCTTAATCTGTGCATAAGAATATCAAATTCAAATACAGTTGTTTCCTGAAAAATCTCTGAATCAGGAAGAAAAGTAACCTGAGTTCCTGTATCCTCAATATCGCAGTCACCTACTATCTTAAGGTCATAACATATCTTTCCTCTTTCGTATCTCTGCTGATAAATGTGTCCATTTCTCTTTACCTGAACTTCAAGCCATTCAGACAAAGCATTAACTACTGATGCACCAACACCGTGAAGTCCTCCTGACACCTTATATCCTCCACCACCGAATTTACCCCCGGCATGAAGAACGGTATATACAACTTCAATGGCAGGTCTTCCTGTCTTATGATTAATATCAACAGGTACACCTCTACCATTATCAATTACAGTGATAGAGTTATCTTTATTAATCATAACCTCAATATGTGTACAAAAACCTGCTAAAGCTTCGTCAATTGCATTATCAACTATCTCATACACAAGATGATGAAGTCCTCTTCCTGATGTACTTCCAATATACATACCAGGTCTTTTTCTTACAGCTTCAAGACCTTCGAGTACCTGAATCTGGTCTCCACCATAATTCTTCTCTGCATTCTGATCTGCCACTTTAATTCCTCCTTGTTTTACAAAGCAAAATGTAATTAATTCTCATTAACTACATGACCATCTGTTACTTTAAATATTTTGTTGATATTCATTCTGTTATTAATAAATTCTTCAAGTCCGGTGCATGTAACAATCGTTTGTATATCTCCAATGCTGTTTATCAGAAAATTCTGTCTGTTACTGTCTAACTCAGACAAAACATCATCAAGAAGAAGTACCGGAGTATCTTTAATTACAAGTTTCACAAGTTCTATCTCAGATAATTTAAGTGAAAGTGCAGCTGTTCTTTGTTGTCCCTGTGAACCATATTTTCTCACATCATTGTCATTGATTAAAAATATAAGATCGTCCTTATGAGGTCCTTTACCTGTAACCTTGTATTTAATATCCTTTTGTCTTGAATTTCTTACTTCTTCTTCGAAATCATTCACATCAACATCAGGAACATAACATACTTTAATATTCTCAATACCACCAGTAAGTCTGGAATGAATATCACTGATTATTGTGTTAATCTTTTCTATGAAACTTTTTCTGCCTTTAATAATAAGGCTTCCATACTTAACAAGCTGCATGTCCCATATATCAAGAGTCTGCATCAGCTGTTCTGATGGTGAAAATGCTATATCTTTGAGAAGCTTGTTTCTCTGATTAAGTACTTTGTTGTAATTAACAAGGTTACTAAGATATATCTTGTCAAGCTGGCTAAGTTCCATATCCATAAATCTTCTTCTCTCTGAAGGACCATTTTTTATAATATTAAGATCTTCCGGAGAAAAGAAAACAATATTAATAATTCCAAAAAGTTCAACAGCTTTTTTTATAGGAATACCATTAACTGCTATACCCTTGGTTTTATTCTTCTTAAGGTGCATGTCTATGCGGTATTTCATACCATGCTTTAAGACATTTAGTTTAATATGCGATTCATCTTCTCCAAATCTGACTATTTCTCTGTCTTTACTGCCACGATGTGACTTAGAAGTTGAACACATATATATTGATTCTAATATGTTAGTCTTTCCCTGGGCATTGTCACCATATATTATGTTTACATGCTCATTGAAATTCATATCCAGAAATTCATAATTTCTGTAATCCTTTAACTCAACAGATTCGACTATCACATTAACACCTATTTTTTAATAAGAATACTGGAACCGTTGTATTCTACAACTTCTCCGCCAAAAAGTTTTTTTCCACGCTGTGTTTCAACAACGCCATTAACCTTAACTTCACCATCCTGAATAACAATCTTGGCTTCAACACCAGATTCAACTAATCCGGCAGCTTTAATTGCCTGTCCAAGTTTGATGAAATCATCTCTTAAAATTATTTCTTCCATAACTTTCCTTTCTCTTGTTAAGCTGTGAAGTTAACAGGAAGTATAAGATAAATATATTTCTCTTCCTTGTCTCTGATAAAGCAAGGTGATTTATGATTAACTAAATACATAGTCACATTTTCATCATCAATAACCCTTAATGCATCCATAAGGAACTTAGGATTAAAACCAATCATAATATCCTTACCTTCTTTATCAATATCAATATCTTCGTTAAGAGCTCCAATTGCAGAGTTAACATTTACCTGTAATAAACCATTTAATATATTAATAATAATTGGCTTCTTATCTCCTTCTCTTATAAGAAGATTAGCTCTGTCAATAGAATCAAGAAATTCTTTTTTATTAATAGATACTTTAGTTTCATAATCGTTAGAAAGCATCTGACTAATCTTAAAATAATCACCCTCTATAAGTCTAGAAACAACATGAGTCTGGTCAAATTCAAATAATACATGATTGTTAGTAAAGTAAATATTAACAAAACTTTCAGCATCAGCATTAAGAATCTTGCTTATTTCCTGAAGAGTCTTACCTGGAATAACTACTCTTACGTCATCAGATCTGCCTTCAAGCTTAATATTACGGATAGCAATTCGGTGACCATCAAGACCTACAACTTTAAGTGTACCTTCATTTACTTCAAAAAGTTCACCTGTCATCATTTTATTATTATCATTAATAGCAATAGAGAATATTGTCTGATTAATAACTTCCTTTAACTGGAACTGGGAAAGTGTAATCATCTTATCTTTAATAATAGCCGGAAGGTAAGAAAAATCATCTCCGGATTTTCCTGCTATATTAAACTTACTTTTTTCACATGTAATAAGTGCATTATTATTTGAATCAGTAGTTAAAGTAATATCATTATCAGGCAGCTTTCTTACAATTTCAGAAAAAAGCTTAGCATCTATGGCAATCTTGCCTTTTTCTATAATTTCACCTTCTACTATAGTTTCAATGCCAAGTTCCATATCGTTACCTGTGAACTTGATTTCATTAGTAGTAGCATCAATAAGAATACATTCAAGAATATTCATAGTAGTTCTTGTAGGTACAGCTTTCATTACGATACCTACAGCTTTGTTTAAGTTAGATTTAGTAAAAACTAATTTCATGTTGATAACTTCCTTTCGATAAAATTGTAGTGGAGAAGAGCTATATATAAATATATAAATGCCGTAGCCGTAGTCTTAGGGGTTGTTAAATTGTTAAAAAGTATGTAAAGCCTTAAAAACACTGGATATATGAAAATAATAACCATGTTAGAAAACACAAAATTTAATGTTCAATGTATGTGAAAAATTAAAGTTTAAAAAAATGAACATAAATCTAAAAAAAAGTTATAAAGAACATTCAACATAAAAATAACATCTAATTAACAAATTATCCTAAAACCATTGTGGAAAACTTTTTAAGATGGATTAAGCTTCTTTATTAATATATCAATAGTGCTCTTGGTAGTTTCATTATTAGCTGTTTCTTTAGCAATCTTTTCTGAACCATATAATATAGTAGAATGATCTCTGCCACCTAAAGCTTTACCTATAGCTTCAAGAGGAGTCTGTGTCATCTGCCTGCACAGATACATTGCAATATGTCTAGGAAAAGCTATATCAGCACTTCTCTTATGAGATATTATATCTTCAGGCTTAATGTGGAAATGTTCAGCAACTACATCAATTATAAGTTCTGGTGTAATCTCTTTCTTAGAGTAAGGAGATATAAGATCCTTAAGTGTATTCTCAGCAAACTCTGCAGTAAGAGGTGTGTGGGAAAGCTTAGAATAAGCTGAAAGCTTGGTAAGCGCTCCCTCAAGCTCCCTGATACTTGAAGTAATATTAGTTGCAACATAATCTTTAACTTCATAAGGAAAATCAATTCCTAAAGCCTCAGACTTCTTATTAATAATAGCCATCTTAGTTTCATATGTAGGAATCTGGATATCTACCGGAAGTCCGCTTTCAAAACGTGTTCTTAATCTGTCAGGAAGAGTTTCCATTTCCTTAGGTGGTCTATCAGAAGATATAACAATCTGTTTTCCTAAAAGATAAAGGTCATTAAAGGTATTGAAAAATTCTTCCTGAGTAGAAACCTTTCCTATTATAAATTGAATATCATCGATAAGAAGAACGTCAATATTACGGTATTTATTTCTGAATTCAGTGTTCTTGTTAGTCTTAACCGATTCGATAAGTTCATTAGTAAATGTCTCAGAAGTTACGTATAAAACCTTCTTAGATGGGTCACTTGCAATAATAAAATGTGCAATAGCCTGCATAAGATGAGTTTTACCAAGTCCGGCACCTCCGTATATGAACAGAGGGTTATATATCTGTCCAGGTGTTTCGGCAACAGCGAGTGATGCTGCGTGAGCCAGATTATTATTAGTACCTATTACAAATGTGTCAAATGTGTAATTAGGATTTAGATTCTGTGAAGCAAGACTATTATCAGTAGAAACTGAAGATGTCTTTTTCTTTAATTCATCTTCCTTTTTCTCAGCAGATGACATAATAATTACCTGATATTCTTTGTTCATTACTTCACATACGGTAACTTCAAGAAACTTGAGGTAACGTTTTTCAATATATACAATGCTCCTTTCATCAGTAGAAGCGTCATCTTCTAAAGATGAGAAAGTAAGAGTAAGAACATTGCCGTCAAGTTTATATATTTTAAGGGGTTTAATCCATGTTTTAAAAGAAACATCAATAATTTCGTGTTCTTCTTTAAAAGTAGAGAGAATTAAATCCCATTTATCAATCAATGTCTGTAATTCATCCATAAATTCTAGGCCTTTCTGGCTTGTTAATTCGCCTGTCCAATCATAAAAATACATTCCTTTATATAATATATCATTTAGAAAATTATTTCAATATTTGGGCAGATTAAGCCCTGTGGATAATTTTATGGATAAAAATGTATTAACATGAATGTGGAAAATATTATAAACGCGAAAAAGGTCGAAAATAGGCACTTTTTCAAAAATATCGTTAATAACTAACGTAATTATAAAGAATTTTCCACAAGTTATCAACATTTTGTGGAAAACTCTTTTATATTCTTATCATGAAATATTAAAAATGTCCTGTTTATGCGGATTACTGGATTGTGAAAAACCTGTTGAAAGCGTTTTTTATAGAATTAGTATATATAAAAATAAATACAGTAATTATCAAGTTTTTCTTGACTTTATAATGTTTACACAATATAATCAGTTCTGTGTTTTGAAATTTTTTATATGAAAATATTCTTACCATAATAAACTATAATGGTAATGAAGGAGGTGCATAGACTATGAAGATGACATTTCAGCCAAAGAACAGACAGAGATCTAAGGTTCATGGATTCAGATCAAGAATGAGTACTGCAGGTGGAAGAAAAGTTTTATCAGCAAGAAGAGCTAAGGGTAGAAAGAAACTTTCAGCTTAATTAATATTTTCTTGATTTTGTTGGCAGATGGGAGTTTCTCATCTGCTTTTTTTCAGATTATATTAATATTGAATTTAAGCAACATTTTAATTAATAAGAATGGTGAATGGTATGAAATATAAGGATTTTGAAACATTAAGAAGTAATCAGGAATTTAAAAAGGTGTACAATAATAAGAAGTCTTTTGCTAACAAGAATCTTATAATGTATATTTCTGAGAATGGAACGGATACTAAACGATTAGGTGTATCTGTGAGTAAGAAGGTCGGGAATAGTATTGTCCGACACAGACTGGCAAGACTGATAAGAGAGGCATTCCGCCTTAGTACAGACTGTATACCCGATGGATATGATTATGTTGTCGTAGCCAGAGCCAGTTTGAAAGATAAGGGTTTTTTTGAAACTAAGGAATCAATGATTCATTTATTGAAACTTCATAAGCTTTATAAGCAGAATTAAACAGGCGGTTAATATGAAGGATATAAAGATTAAGTTAAAGAATGCGGGCAAGTTCATAGTTCTTAAGATGATAAGATTATACCAGCTCGCAATATCTCCTTATAAAGGAGGAAAATACTGCAGCTTTATTCCAACATGTTCGCAATACGCAATTGAAGCTATTGAAATGTATGGAGTTTTCTTAGGTGGGTGGTTGGCACTTAAAAGAATATTAAGGTGCAATCCATTTAATAAGAACGCTTATGGCTTTGATCCTGTGCCAGTAGGCAGATATGGGAAAAGAAAAAAGCAATAAACAACTGAATATTTGGATAGTGCTATATTATGCGGAGGTGACAATTTGAGTATTATTAAGCCAATTGCACAGTTACTTGGTTACATTTTAGACATCCTTTTCATGGGTCTTAATGCAATAGGAATTGGTAATATTGCAATAGCAATCATTATTTTTACTCTGCTTGTTAAAATGTTAATGCTACCATTACAGATTAAGCAGCAGAAGATGACTAAGTTACAGTCAGTTATGAACCCGGAGATAAAGGCTATTCAGGAGAAGTATAAGGGAAAGAACAGTGATACAGTAGCTATGCAGAAGATGCAGGCAGAAACTAAGGCTGTTTATGAAAAATATGGTGTTTCACAGTGGGGAAGCTGTGTGCAGCTTCTTATCCAGATGCCTATTCTTTTTGCACTTTACAGAGTATTCCAGCAGATACCACTTTATATTTCACAGATTAAGGTACTTTTCCTTAATATACTTGGACTTAATGGTGCTGATGGTATCTCATCTGTTTCAGGATATGCTGATACTCTTAATGAGATATACGGAAAGACTGTTGACTGGAGCAATACAAGCACAGCTGTAACAACACTTAATTCATTCACTGCAGACCAGTGGATTAAGTTAAAAGAAGCATTTCCAGCATTTTCTGATATGATTACACAGAATCTTGATAAGATTAACCATATGAATACTTTCTTAGGCGTTAACATGTCTCAGAATCCAGGTTTTGGTCTTCATATAGCTATATTAATTCCAATTCTTGCAGGCGTTACACAGTTTATATCTGTTAAGGTTTCACAGGCTGGCATGGAGCAGCCTGACAGTGATAATCCAGCAGCAGCATCTATGAAGATGATGACTTATTTCATGCCACTTATGTCAGCATTTCTTGCAATAAGTCTTCCTTCAGGTCTTGGTGTTTACTGGATTGCAACAGCTGTTATACAGACAATTCAGACAATCTTCATTAACAGATATTATGATAAGATTGGAACAGATAAGATTGTAGAAAAGAATGTTGAAAAACGTAATAAGAAGAGAGCCAAGAAGGGACTTCCAGCAGAAACTATCGTTAAAGGTGCTTCTGTAAGTACTAAGAATGTAAATAATAACAAAAATTCTGTTTCTTCAAGTGCAGACAGGGCAAAGAAGCTTCAGGAAAGAAAAGAAGCTAACGATAAGAAAATCCAGGAATTAAAGGAAGCCGCTGCAGCAAGCGGTAAGTCAGCCAAACCAGGAAGTCTTGCTGATAAGGTTGGTATGGTATCAAGATACAATGAGGTTAATGATAAAAGAAAATAGAGAGGGTTAAGTAATGGAATATATTGAAGTTACAGGAAAATCTGTTGAAGAAGCTATAACTAATGCCTGCACAAAGCTTGGTATTCCGAGTGATAAGCTTGATTATGAGGTTATAGACAAAGGTAATTCAGGATTTTTAGGAATATTTAATTCTAAGCCTGCAAAGATTAAAGCAAGAGAAAAACAGGAAGAACCAGTTCATGTTGAAAAGAAATTTGAAAAGAAGACTGATGATTTAAAAAAGGCAGAGCCTAAGAAGGAATTCAAGTCTGAACCTAAGAAAGAGTTCAAAAAGGAACACAAGCCTGCTGATAATCACAAGAATGCAGAAGTTAAGGAAGCTCCTAAGGCTGAAGCACAGCCAAAGGAAGAGCCTTTTACAGAAGAACAGAAGGAAGTTATCAGAAAAGATATCAAAGCATTTCTTGACAGCATGTTTGGTGCTATGAGCATGGAAGTTAAGGCTGATATTACATTTGACGATGAAGAAAATAGCGTTAATGTAGATCTTTCTGGAGATAACATGGGTGTTCTTATCGGTAAGAGAGGACAGACACTTGATTCTATCCAGTATCTTACAAGTCTTGTAATTAACAAGAACAGTGAGAAGTATGTAAGAGTTAAATTAGATACAGAGAACTATAGAAAGAGAAGAAAAGAAACTCTTGAGTCTCTTGCTAAGAACATTGCATACAAGGTTAAGAGAAGCAGAAGACCTGTTTCACTTGAGCCTATGAACCCATATGAAAGAAGAATTATCCATTCAGCACTTCAGGCAGATAAGTTTGTTTCTACAAGAAGTGAGGGTGAAGAACCTTTCAGACATGTTGTTGTTTATCTTGAAAGAGAGAATAATAACAGATATAACAGATAATTAGATATATGATTTTATTAAATGCTGTGGTATTATTATCACAGCATTTTTTATATGGAGGATGGAAATGGAGGATACAATAGCAGCTATATCTACAAGTACAGTGTCAAGCGGTGGAATTAGTATTGTAAGAATAAGCGGTCCTGATGCAATTATTATTGGAGATAAAGTTTTTAAGTCAAAAAAGAATATTAAGCTTGCAAATGTACAGAGTCATACGGTACATTTTGGAAATATATGTGATAACGGTAATGAAATTGATGAAGCACTTGTAATTGTAATGAAAGCTCCTAACACTTATACAAGAGAGAATATTGTTGAGATTGACTGTCATGGCGGTATTCTTGTTACTAAGAAGGTGTTAGAGGCGGTACTTAACGCTGGTGCAAGGCTTGCAGAGCCTGGTGAATTTACAAAGAGGGCATTTCTTAATGGAAGAATTGACCTGTCACAGGCGGAGGCTGTTATTGATATTATTAATGCAAAGAATGATTATGCTCTGAAGTCATCTGTTAATCAGTTAGATGGTAAGTTATCTGAAAAGATTAAGAATATAAGAGAGATAATATTGAATAATGTTGCATTTATTGAGGCTGCTCTTGATGATCCAGAACATTTTGATATAGATGCTAATGTAGATAACCTTAAAAATGATGTGGAAAACTGTCTTAATAATGTGGATAACTTGTTAAAAACATGCGATAATGGCAGAATCATGCATGATGGCGTGCGTACAGTCATTTTGGGGAAAACTAATGCAGGAAAGTCAAGCCTGCTTAATGTACTTGCAAGAGAAGAGAGAGCAATTGTTACTGATATAGAAGGAACTACGAGAGATACTCTTGAAGAAATGATTAATCTGTCTGGAATTACTCTTAATCTTATTGATACTGCAGGAATCAGAAAAACTGATGATGTTGTTGAAAGCATTGGTGTTAATAAGGCTAAGAAGCTTGCAGAAATCGCTGATCTTGTAATATATGTAGTTGATTCTTCAAGAGTACTTGATGATAATGATTATGAGATTATGGAACTTATCAAGGATAAGAAGGTTCTTGTAATACTTAATAAAGCTGATCTTGCACAGGTTACAACAGCAGAAGATATTAAGAAAATAATGAATTGTGAGACAGTTACTATATCTGCAAAGCAGGAGACAGGAATTGAAGAACTTGAGGAAACTGTTAAGAATATGTTCTTTAATGGTGAAGTTAAGTTCAATGAAGATGTATATATTACAAGTACAAGACATAAAGAACTTTTAAAGAAGGCTGAGAACAGCTTAAAGCTTGTACTTGATGGAATTGATAACATGGTAAGTGAAGATTTCCTTACTATTGATTTAATGGCTGCATATGAGAATCTTGGTCTTATAATAGGAGAGGAGATTGAAGATGATCTTGCCAACAGAATTTTTTCAAAGTTCTGTATGGGTAAGTAATGCAGGTTGATAAGGAGAAGTAATATGCCTAATATTAGAGAAGAATATGATGTAGTTGTAGTAGGTGCTGGTCACGCAGGTTGTGAGGCTGCCCTTGCTGCTTCAAGAATGGGACTTGAAACAATTATATTTACAGTAAGCGTTGAAAGTATAGCAATGATGCCTTGTAATCCTAATATAGGAGGAAGTTCTAAGGGACATCTTGTAAGAGAAATAGATGCTCTTGGTGGCGAGATGGGAAAGAATATAGATGCTACATTTATACAGTCAAAGATGTTAAATGCATCAAAAGGCCCTGCGGTTCATTCACTCCGTGCACAGGCTGACAAGTCCGATTACAGCAGAAGAATGAGAAATGTGCTTGAGAATACTGAGCATCTGCATATAAGACAGGCAGAGGTTTCAGAGATTATTGTTAATGATGGAAAAATTGGTGGTGTAAAGACTGTTTCGGGTGCAGAATACATAGCTAAGGCAGTTGTTTTATGTACAGGAGTATATCTTAAGGCAAGATGTATATATGGTGATGTAAGTTATCATACAGGTCCTAACGGATTACAGGCTGCCAATCATCTTACACAGTCACTTATTGATAATGGAATTGAAGTGAGAAGATTCAAGACAGGTACACCTGCCAGAGTTGATAAAAGGTCAGTGGATTTTTCTAAGATGACAGAGCAGTTCGGTGATAAGAGAGTTGTGCCATTTTCATTTGAAACAGACCCTGAGAGCATACAGAAAGATCAGGTAAGCTGCTGGCTTACATATACTAATGAAGAGACACACAAGATTATTATGGATAATCTTGATCGTTCACCTCTTTATTCAGGAGATATCCACGGAACAGGCCCAAGATACTGTCCATCAATTGAGGATAAGGTTGTAAGATTTGCAGACAAAGACAGACATCAGGTATTCATTGAGCCAGAGGGCTTGTATACTAATGAAATGTATCTTGGTGGAATGAGCAGTTCAATGCCTGAGGATGTGCAGTATGCAATGTATAGAACAGTTCCTGGTCTTGAGAATGTCCGAATCGTAAGAAATGCTTATGCTATTGAGTATGACTGCATTAACGCTGTTCAGTTAAAGTCTTCTCTTGAATTCAAGAAGATTGAAGGATTATTTGCTGGTGGACAGTTTAATGGAAGCTCAGGATATGAGGAAGCTGCTGCACAGGGAATTGTCGCGGGTATCAATGCGGCACTTTTCGTTAAGAAGGAAGAACCACTTATACTTGACCGTTCAGAAAGTTATATAGGAGTTCTTATAGATGACCTTGTAACTAAGGAAACAGCAGAGCCTTACAGAATGATGACAAGCCGTGCAGAGTACAGACTTATATTAAGACAGGATAATGCAGATATAAGACTTACTAAATATGGTTACAGAGTCGGACTTATAAGCGAAGAAAGAATGAACCGCCTTACCCGCAAGATTCAGCTTATTGATGAAGAAATTGAGCGTGTTAAGTCAGTTAATATAGGAACTGGAAGTGAAGTACAGAAGGTACTTACAGATAACGGAAGTACAGAGCTTACAACAGGTGCTACACTTGCAGAACTTATAAGAAGACCGGAGCTTTCATATGATGTTCTTGCTCCAATTGATAAGCACAGACCAGAGTTGCCTTATGATGTATGTGAGCAGGTTAATATTAATCTGAAATACGAGGGATATATAGACAGACAGTTAAGACAGGTTGAACATTTTAAAAAGCTTGAAAATAAGCTTATACCAGACAGCCTTGATTACTTAGAAATAAGCGGATTAAGAAAAGAGGCTATGCAGAAGCTTGATAAATTCAGACCTCGTTCAATTGGACAGGCTTCAAGAATATCAGGTGTTTCGCCTGCTGATATATCAGTGCTTCTTGTTTACCTGGAGTCTCTTAGAAGAAAGCATTAATCATTGATAAGGAGAAATGTATGATAAATGAAACATTTAAGAATAATCTGAATTCTATAGGTGTTGAGCTTACAGACAGACAGTACGAGCAGTTTGATATGTATTATAAGCTGCTGGTTGAATGGAATAGCTTTATGAATCTTACTGGAATTACAGATTACGAAGAAGTTCTTTTAAAGCATTATGTTGACAGTCTCGTGTTAGATATTGAAAAAATCGGACATAAAAAGAAAGAGATTTCTCTTATTGATGTTGGAACAGGTGCTGGTTTTCCGGGGCTTCCGTTAAAAATAGCATATCCACAGATTAATGTAGTTCTGCTTGATTCACTTAATAAAAGAGTAAAGTTTCTTAATCAGGTAATAGAAGAACTTGGACTTACAGGAATAGAAACAGTTCATTCAAGAGCAGAGGATGGTGGAAGAAATAATGACTTAAGAGAACATTTTGATGTAAGTGTTTCTCGTGCTGTTGCTAACTTAGCAACTCTTGTGGAATATAACCTTCCATTCGTAAAGGTTGGTGGATATTTTGTGGCATATAAGTCAGGAGATATTGATGAAGAATTAGTAAATGCTAAGAAAGCAGTCAGTGTTCTTGGCGGAACGATAGAAGAAGTGAAGAAATTCCAGCTTCCTGGTACTGATATTGACCGTTCTTTAGTATATATCAAGAAGATTAAGCCTACATCTGGAAAGTTTCCAAGAAAAGCGGGACTTCCTTCTAAAGAACCAGTTGCGTAAGCAGTATGTATACACAATATAGTATAAAGAAAACCCATATTATTCACATAAAATGATTAGTAAATCATCATATTGTGGATAATATGGGTTTATTTTTGGTTAACTGTTGATTATCAGGATATCATAAAAATACCTCATGATGGATAACTAATTAAGAAAAATCTCAGCCTGTCTTACGAATTCAGCCGGCTGTTCAACCTGTGGAAGCTTCTTGGCATCCTGAATCATAACATTTTCAATTGCTGGATTGATATGGATATATTCATCAATAACGTCATTATTATTGTGCATACCGTTAATCATGTATATACAGTTATCAAGATCAGAAAGTGCTTTTGAGATAGTAACAGTAGTAAAGTTACATTCAGTGCTGATAAACAGATATTTGGCTGAAGCATCACCAAGATGTGCATTCTCATGGCATGCATTGATATAATCAGCCGGAATTCTTCCATCTATAAAATTTTTTGAAAGTAGCTTTCTAAGAGATGGTCTGTTAAACAGAATGTTGTATACAGAAGTTCCAATAACAGGCACATTTAAAATGTGTCTTCTTATTCCACTTAAGTTATCAGGCCCTTTAAGAGCATCTTCAACTGATAAAGGAGAAACAAGAATAATCTTATTAAACAGTGCATGATTATTAAATGCAGCCATTATCACAATTGGTGTTGAGCCTGCTGTAGCAACAACATCAGTTTTGGAACGAATAACATTGAGCACGAAATCATTGATAAGCTGTGTATACATAAATGTTGTATAAGTAAGATTAGGTTTATCAGAATGACCACATCCCAATAAATCAATAGCGTAAACCTTGTGATTCTTAGCAAAACTGTTTATAGTCTGTTCCCATTCGTAGCTTGAACTGTAAGAATTAAGATCGTGTATAAGTAAAAGTGGAGAACCTGAGCCGGCAGTTATATATGCAATATTGCCGAACTTCCACTGATAATTGCTTCTTATTCTTTTACCTGTATAATTATTAGCGGTAGATAATTTGAATATTATGCTGTTAATCAGGTGTGTAGTAGTAATAACAGCAGTTCCCATACCTACTGCCAGTCCTATTTTTTGCCATTTATTCATAATAGATGCCTCCTGGTTATTTCGAAAGAAAATGTTCTAACGCACTTTTAGATAAAATTATTATATTCCATTATTTTGTGTGTGGCAATCATTAATTTATGTTAATGTATCATCTGAAATACAAATTATTAGAACTTTTTAAGATGTTTTTATATAAATTAGTACTTTATCGTAAAAAAGTACTTTATTTATTGTAATTAATAGAGTATTATCATCTTAAAA
>OGOL01001445.1_pt1 | contig 22102 bp, 19 predicted proteins | sample 1552641 | NCBI WGS metagenome assembly OGOL01 (sample SAMEA2580140, study PRJEB22360) | human gut metagenome | biome: human gut; feature: human-associated habitat; material: faeces | place: Denmark | collected 2008/2010 | reverse complement strand
AAATGGCACCATTTAAAATTTAGGTTCCCTCCAAGCTCTTTGCTCCTATAAAATCGAAAAGGAGCTGTGAAGAAATGCATGAATAGCACCGATATCACTCCACCTCCCGTCATTTCGACGGTCGGCGCGGAGTGGAGAAATCTCACTCCAAAATGTGGCAAGCCCATGGTGGCCGGAGATCTCTCGACTCTGAGCCATAACAGACAAGGAATACATTTGTAACCATACCGGCGCGTACCCCCGCTCGAGATGACGCCTGGGCGAAGAGCAGATTCGCATCAAAAAAATCATAGAAAAAGGAGCTGTGAAGAATGGATAACCATTTCTTCACAGCCCTTTCGGATCACCTCCTTAACCGTTATCACTCATATCATTAGTCAGTACGCAGCGGATTCCAGCCAGCGGGTAATTGGTCATACCCACAATCGCCTTACCTGCATCCATCAGCTCCTGGTCAGTAGCATCCAGTTTGATATTGGAATAGCTCAGGCTTTTGATTTTTGCTGCTCCTGCAGATGTAGTGCCATCTGCTACACGAATCTGGAGTTTCAGGTCCGTAAGTTCCTTTGCAACAGCCATAGGTTACCTCCTTTCTTTATTCTTATACTCATGGGATATGATTTCTGTAGAGTCATTGTCTGTGATAAGGTTCAAAGGGTTCATAAGGTTCAGAAGGTTCAAAGGGTTGTGGTATCGCCCTGCGGTGCACAGCGAACACATTTTGCACTAGCGAACTGGATTTGTAAGGGAGCATCAGCGACCTGAAAATCCAGTGAGTCAGTGACAGCAGTGGATGAAGGAGCGCTAGCGACGCGCAAAATGTAGTGAGTCGTTTCCCCTTTAGGGGGCGATGAGTTTATATGCCGCCTTTGGCGGCATGGGCTCGCTTCGCTCGCCTCCCCCTTCCACCACTTCGTGGTCCCCCCACCCCCGCATGCGGGGGTGGGCAAGTTTGTGGGGAGAAAAGCCAGCTCCCCCGATCCCGATCACGACCCCGATCCCGATCGCGCCGTCAGGCGCCCCGACCCCGATCCTCGATCTTCGATCCCTGCGCTATTGTCTCAAATCTCCCTCTTCACCATTGACTCAAGCCAGCTCCTCTTCCGTAGTGTTCACGATGACTGCTTTCTTAAAGCCGGTAAGCGCCGCGCCGGAGCGGGTCACCATGATGGGCTGGATCTTTGCCACAGCCGCTTTCACTTCATCCAGTGTCAGCCCGTCTTTCGGATTGGCAATGGTGAGAGTGGAAGTTGCATTGGATCCTGCCGCAAACACAAGCTGCAGTGTCTTCATTCACATTCCTCCTTCCAGGGCACTTCGGATTTTTCATCCCGGGCCCTGGGATGTTCCGTTCATTTCACCCTCTACTATATAAATAGAAAAAATCGGTTTTATGTGAACATCATGCAGCAAAAATTTCTTTAAAATCCCGGCTGGCCATAAAAATTTTTCTGATACGCCGCATATATCCATAGATTCCGCAGCGGGAAACTTTTCTCTCTGCCGCTATCTCTTCCCATGTCATGCCGGAAAGACGTTTCTCCAGCATAGTTTTCTGCATCTCTGTAAGAGGGAAACGGCTGATGAACTCATGAAGATCTTCTTCATTCATATCATTCATACCATCATTTCCCCTGCTGTCCGGGATGCCGTCAGCCGTTCTTTCTGCAGACAATTTCTTTTCATGAATCCGGCAGCATCCCACCGCCCGCCATTTCAGTCTGGTCCTGATATAAGCAGAGAAAGGTACGCCTGCTTTGAAATCATACTTTGCCAGCTCCTCGAAAAAGCAGAGCCATAATTCCTGGGCCACATCCTCTGCATCCAGCGTTTTGTAAGTCGTATGAGCCATCCTATAAATCGAATCCTTAAACTGCTGACATAACATTCCCTTTGCCGCCATATCTCCATCTTTGGCGCGGCGCACCAGTTCTTCTGTAAATTCCTCCTTCATTGTTCCTGGACACTTTCCCCGGCCATGCCGGACAAAACGGTCCTTTTCCCTCTATGCAGCTATTTCTCTATATCTCTAAGGTCCGCTATAGTTATAAAAATTCAATAAAATACTTGGCAGAACAAAAGACCCGGTATCTCAAAATCAGCATGATGCCCAATGAGTTCGGTGTCTGCATGGTCTACGGCCGCTGCTGTACCGAAGTACGACGGCGCGCGCCATACACGAGTCTCCCGTCATTTCTGCATATGTGGAGCTGATTTAGAGTCCTGGGTTCATTGTGTAGTTCATATCTTTTATCCTTTTTGGCCAAATTGGATGGAAGGAAACAAGGGGATCCCCGCGTGTCCGAAATACCCTCTCCTGCCGTGCCATGGATTGACAGAAAAGCGTCTGCTTTCAGAATTGCTTTATAAACTTGTCCCTTCTACTAATATAATAGAAAAAATCGCTTGTATGTGAACGTGGAAAATAAAAAATTTTCTTCATTTTACGGAATATGCAAAGAAAATGCAAGAGCCCTTCAGTCCGATGATTATCATCTGCCTGCTTGTGGTCTGAAAAGCAGATATTCTACCCATTCCGACTGTCTCTAATCCCTCAAATCCGAAACCTCATCCCTCAAATCTCTTCTGTCCGTCATTTCAAGCAAAGTAGAGAAATCTCCCCGCACTATGCAATCCCGTCGTCTACGACTGAAAAGCCACCGGTCTTAATGCCATCTGAAATCTGATCGTCTGAAGTCTTTCTCTGGAATGTCTTCACTTCCTCAAACCTCAATTCTCAAATCTCAAACCTATTGAATACTGTTCTCCACGTTAATGGCTACTGCTCAAATTTTTGAGTTCTTTAAGGTATAAATACCCTATTGCCATCATCAGCCATCCACAGAATGTAAAATTCAATCCGTCTCCCAAACCGGTTGACATAACTCCCACAAACGATAGAAGGGAGAAAATCATAGGTGCTATAATTGAGCTTTCCATATGCTTATCGAAGATAAACTTTTTGCTGCGATATAAAAGCACAATAGACGGCAGCAAGAATACTCCAAGCCCGAGGAATCCTGTTTCTGCAAAACGAACAGCATAATCTCCCAGGTTTCCGTAGCTGCCTCTCAAAACCCCAAGCTCATCGACTCTCCTGTTGCATTGACGAATCTCTTCACCTTGATCATTATCAAGCTTTTCACGAAGATAAGCCACACGCATTGAAGTACCTACGCCTAAAGCTGGATGCTCTCTTCCTATTTCAATATTTGTTTTCATAACCTTCATCCGAGTATGATTACTTCCTGCATGAACACCATTATAATTCGAGGATAAAGACCCTAAGCCTTCTTTAAAATAATCATCTGCCTGTATATCTCTATCCCCTTTTGTTATCCCTGATCCCTGCATTTCAATCCACTTGGAAGCTAACGGCGTCCAATCAGCCATAATAGATGGAACCTGCCCATATTGAAGAAAAGCCATTGCTCCACCTAGAGCTATCCCTCCAAAGATAAACAGGGAGGTTATGAGTATAAGCCATTCTTTTTGATATCTGTATAAGCAGAACAGTACAAATAACCCTAAAACCCCAAAATTAACTGCAAGGGCCAATCTAGATTGAGCTAAAAAGAGCTCAAATGTGATAATAGAAAAAAGAATCCATAATGCTGCCTTTTTGATTTTATGCTGACTTCGGAAAATCTCCCACCACAGAATCGGATAGGCAAAGGCCATATAAATGCCAAAATAAGAGGGCTCTAAAAATAAAGATCTATTCTGAGCATCCCTAAACATAAGAGGATGAAATTCAAGCGCCGTCGGTTCCATTAAAACATCTGCATGTATAAGTGGATTTAGGAAAATGAGAGCATCCTGTGCCCACATTTGACCATTCTGATAGCAGACGTCAATAAGCCCATAAGCAGCCACAAGCATAAGATCAACAGTTGTCACCTTGAGCAAAATATCAATAGCACGCTGCACGCGATCATGATACCAACAGAAAATCATATAGGCCGCACCAAAAGTATAAAACGCCTCAAATAGTACTCCTTTGATGGGCCGGGCAAACATCCAGATTTCAAGCATTGTCTTTTCTTCAATAGAAATGCCAATACCATGAAGAATGGCCAATGCCTTCGGCAGCTTTTCTATCTGATCTGCCGGTCCATTTAAGATTTGGTCGTAATAAGGATAATTAAAAAGACCCCAGACAAGTGAAATCAAAGGTATAGCTATATAGATTAAAATAAATTTCTTAAAAACGCCCCATTTGATTAAAGAATCCCTGTACTTCCACTGACAATAAGCTGTATACAAAAACCCGATAATGATGGGGTATAATCAGGTCATGACCATACGGACCACCTAGTATAGTCTGCCAAAAGGCTCTCGGTATATACCCAAATGGAAGTGAAAATACAAGAGCTGCAAAAAGTATATCAATAAATTCTCGATTCATTTTTTCTCTTTCTTCCCGCTTACACAGGTGTAACATTCATCAGCACTCTAATCAATTCAATATATTTTCTATGATTCTATCAAGATTTACACTATCATAAAAGCGTTTAGTATTTTTACTCATAGTAGTGTATCTGCTTTCAATCCTTTTGATTTTTTCAATCAAACACTCGGCAGTTAATTCTTCGCAGCAATATCCGATATCATATCGTTCAAATGGTTCTTTTAATCCAAGTACATCAGTGCCAATCATCGGCAATCCAAACGCAGCATATTCAAAGATCTTATTCGGCGCGCAATATAAAGCATTCAGTCCGGAAATATGTGTCTTTTCATGTGTCGCCACTCCTGGTTTATAGGGCAAGATACCAATATGTGCATACTTGAAAAAAGCCAAATGATTAGGTGCTCGATAATATCCTAAGTGAACTATGCACGTATATTTTCTCTTTAAATCAGCAAATCGTTTTTTATAACTTTCCGGAATATTTGCCAAAACATACAGAGCATACTGATCCCCCATGTTCTGTATTGCCTTAGCAAATGGCTCTAAATCACGGTCAAATCCAATAACTCCGCTATAAAGTACAATCTTTCTTGAATCATTTCTCATCCGCCTCAAATTATCATCGTTAGGATTCTCGATAAATTCAGTATAATACGGCTTGTTTGGTAATACTACCGGCGTTTTTAACAGTCCCCACCAAGTTTTCTGGATATATGCCCGGTTTTGCTCCGGAACAACTACCCGCCAAGCTGCAGCAGCATACCTTTCAATTGGAAATTTCCATCCATATAAAAAACGAAATCTGGGAAACATGGGATAGTACTCAATCAGTTCCATCAATTGCATAACGTGTTTATATTGCAAAACTGATTTCCCTAACCATCGTACAGTGAAATCTGTCGTAGTCCAAAGAATATCTGCATCCTGCATCTCCATTTCAACACGCTTTATAGCAAACCTTTTTAGCCAATATTTCTCTTTTATAGATGACAATAGTGATTTTTTCTTTATATCTGGCAAGTTCGTTGCCGAAAAAAGCGTATTGGACAGAATTCGTCCCGGTAAATATTTCGTATTTATACCAATGAGATGTACGCAACAATGATGTGCTAATAAATTGTCTATCAAATTTATTACAGGAGGGTATGCTGCAACCTCCTGAAAATGAGCTATTACAATCTTCATTATGAATCCTTTCTACCAACTATAAGTATGTCATAAGATTGTATCTTTAAATATTAGATACCATTTCCTAATTTAACAGCCACTGTCTAGGCATGTATTAATTATATATATTATTTTATTTTATTTTTTATAATTCTTTTCGTCATACTTCCACTAACACATACTTGTTGTGGTTAGATTTATGCGCCAAGCATTGTTAAATCTATATCCGCATTATAGCAATATGTAGGATTGTCATTCATCCTAAACTTAAATAAGTTATATAAACACTCGATTTCCATACTTGTAAAATGCTTCTAATTCACCTATTTCGTGCTTTATATCATAGCCAGCCCCTACAATCTCATCTCCCATATTCTTACGTTTAATTACACCTTCACTCAAGATTTTTTCCGCCCAATCTTCTGGTTTCAGTTTCAATGAGATAAAATGCGCCAAGCTTGTAATCCCCACTTCCCGTGTAATCGTATCAGAAAAAAAGCAAGGCAAACCAGCAGCTTGTGCTTCGATACCAACGAAGCCCAAGCCTTCAAAAAGGCTTGGGAATAAAAAGGCATCCATCGCCTGGTAATATTCATTAACATGCTCAGTATTTCCCAAGAAAATAATCCGGTTATATATACCGTAAGCCCTTGCTTTTTCTTCAATCTCTTTTTGTAAATCACCGGACCCAATCCACAGAAATTTTGCATCCTCGTCTTCTTGGAATATACACTTTATAATTTCTAATTCAAAAAACGGATTTTTCTGATAGCTAAAACGGCCCACCGTTCCTACCAGATATTCATTTCGAATGCCAAGTTCCTTCCGTACCCTCTCCCTTGTCTCGACAGAGTAGAGAAATTTTTCTGTAACTATTCCATTTCTTATAATATGCGCTTCTTCAGGGCTCTTATACATCCACTGAGCAGCCTGTTTCGAACAGGCGAATTTCAGAAAATTAGTCCGTGATAATATAGGCCTGCTTATCTTCTGAAGTATCTTCTTTATGTTGCGGTGGCGCCCATCTATCCCTGTTGAATGAGAATGTACAATAACTGTCTTTACCCCACCTATTTTAGCAGCAAGTCCATAAAGTAGGAGCTTGTAGGCAACGTCTGAATGAATGTGTGCAGTCTCATAAGGGTGCTCCTTCAGCATCCCGTAAAATTTCATACATGTTTGTAACTGTTTTTTTATGAAATTACCGGTTCCCCAGCAATCATACACCTTTCCGCCATACTTAAAAAATCTTTCCTTATGACGTTCGTCATCAAATTTTTCAAATGTGCAAACATCCAGAATAAATCTCTCGTGGTCAATGCTTTCTAACATATTGAGGACGAAAGCGAAAACCCCGCCATAACCTTTATCATCCACATTTACTTCTAAGATTCGCTTCACTATTTTCACCTTTCACTGTTTTTTACAAGAATCATCGGACATTCGTTAGACTCCTCGTCCTGAAAGTAATGATATATTAATACATAAGACTTCATCGTGCAAGCCCCATAATCATTCAATCATATGTATAATCGGCAGAAGCCAAGGCAGGTGTTGCTGTATAAAGCTGTCCCTTTTTCGTTCTTTCCCCTTTTTCACTAAAGAGATAAATGTTTTCTTTTGCCCTAGATGCCAATACATAAAGCAGCCGTTTAGATTCCTTTTCACAATAATCTTCTGGATAATTGAAAACTGAATTCCAATGGGGTATTTTCCCATAAAGCAATCCATATCCAATAACTGTGGTAAATTCGAGACCTTTAAGACCGTAAATTGTAGACATTACGATTCCTTTTCTAGGGCGATAATATTGCTGATAATTTTCGATAGTGATTCCAATATTGTATTTACAGGCCCTCTGTTGCGCTGCCTCAACATAGTTTTCATAGTCTTCGATTAAGTTTACCGGCATTCGATTCTGCATTGTCATTGTCTTTAAAACTTTTAAGCAGACATCATTATATAGTTCAATGGCCGTATCAGCCCTTGATAGACGAGTGATATGATTTAATTTATATAAAAATTCGGACTCATTATAGTTCTTATATAAACTAAGATCATACATATCTACCAGCTGCTGAATACACTTAACTGCTATTTTTTTCCTTACAGTACTGCGTCCTCTTCGCGGAGAGAAGAGCAGCCACGCTAACCAATAAAACGGATTGCTCTGATCATGTTCAAACGGAGCGATCTCAGGAGCATCAATATTAACATCCGGTAATAATTCCTGAAAGGCAGCCGACATTTTATAAATCATATGCCATTGAGGCGCAGCCACACAGATTTCTTCCGGAGGGATTCCATCTTGAATCTCCTGCTTAATAATGCCCGCTATTCTCATGGGGAGTTCGTTCCTAGAAATATTATCATCATACATAATATGTCCATGAAACAATGCATTCCCTGCTTGTGATTTAATAGTAGATGGTTTTATTGCAAACCGTCGATAGTAGTCAATTACTCTTTGTGTTGAGCGATAGCATCCGGTAAGCTGTTTGTCAATAAATGGTTCACCGAATAAACTTTGGAGACTATCCACTTCTAAGGTAACACTGCCTATTCCCGTATAAATCGACTGATTAGGGTCGCCTGCAAAAAGAAATTTGATTTCAGAATTGGTTTTTGCTAACTCTGCCAGTATCTCATATTGTATTCTTCTTGTATCCTGATATTCATCTACCTGAATCGTACGAAATAAATGGGATACATTTGGGGCAATAAATTTATGGTTCTGCAACAAACTTTTCGCAATTTCAAGGATATTATCAAAACTGATATCTCCCACTTTTTTCTTATCTTCATCTTTGTTGACCACGCGAAAGCCATAAGCCACATTCTCATCATGCAAGCTATACGGCTCTATAATAAACGTCAGACAAAAACGATGTATAGTCCCAATCCAAACAGATTCCATTGAAATGTTCATATCCAAAAGCCGCGCTCTGATTTCATCAGCTGCCTTGTTAGTATATGTAATAGCTGCATTGATTTTCAGTGAATCTTTATACTTTTCGGCTAAATAAGCCAGCCGATGAACGATGGTCTTGGTCTTACCACTGCCAGGACATGCAATCAATAGACAGTTACGTTCTTCACAACAAACATCTTTTTGCTCATTTGTTAACCCGTCCAGCGAATTGTATTCCATATTAATTCTTCTCTTTCAAAAAGCAATCTTGAAATTTCAGAAAACGATTAACATTGCTACCTTTAGAATTTTGACTTGCAGGATAACGCAACCCTATTTTAGATTCATAATCCTTCATTTTATTTCTGATATTTTCAGTTACAACTTCCTGCGAAGCAAAAGCTAGCGCATTTAAAATATAATCTGGAATTGTAACAGATGAATCTATCTTTCCTGCGAGCAATGTAGCCATCCACCCTTTGCCCAGCTGTTTTGCCATCCCCATTACCGTATCATACCTTTGCGCTTCTGTTCCATCCAGATCTTCTTTATGTCCTTGAGCTGAATCCTCTCGCTCATAGTATTCATCAATTAACGCAGAAATAAACTTTCTATTTCCATGCTCACCTGCAAAATCCACTTCAAATGTATGCGGCGCATAAAAGCATTTAACCCATGTATCCCCACTGAACAAATCTTCAAGTTTTTTTCTCCGTTCCCTGCCAAGTTCCTCTGCTTTTGCCTTAAAGAATTTAGTCCCAGAAACCTGCTTATCTGAATCTGTAAGAATAGCGCAGTATTTCTGCACACGCTCTATCGAGAACATACTTGCAATATATTCAAAAGCAACACTGCCTACATTCACAAGACCAATCCCTAATTCATCCAAAGAGACACCCATTACTTTTTCCACCATAGCAGGTATTAAGATTTCCTCTGCATCCCCTTCTACAAGAATCACTCCTTTTGAAAAAAGCAGCGTAGAGCGCTTGGCATCCAGGTATCTTTCTAGACAAACGGTCAGAGAAAGTCCATTCTTTAAATTTAAGTATGAGTTCCCAAAGCAGTCTAAATGATTATCCGGATGCATAACAATCGAATATTTTCTTGCTTTTTTTAATATATTCATACTATGGATATGGGATACTTCAGAAATATGTGTGGAGTGTGTCGTCATGAGTACCTGTGTATATTCATGGGCGGATTTTAAATGGCTGAACAAAGACTTCTGTATATGAGTGTGAATATGGGCTTCCGGCTCTTCAATAAGCATAATGTTCAAAACCTCATGATTTCGCCGGGCATCAAATTCAACCATTTTGAGAGCCATATATATTACATTCAGATGACCTAACCCCAGGTAATCCATATCCATCTCATCGGTCGGAAGCAATGATAAATATCGTGAAATGATATCTATATTTTCCTGCAGTCTTGAACTTACAGAAACGTCCGGAGAATAGACTAATCCTACAATGTTATGAAGCCTTTCATTAATCCCCTGTTCCATACTTTTCACAAATGAAACAGATGTCAACGCTTTATTCAAGTCAGCTGCTTTTTCTTCAACTCCGCGGATTTCTTCTTTACTTAAATTATCAGCGGACACATCAAAAATTTTCTTCAATGGATTAGTGCGCCGATAAAGCTCTTCCTTGACATCACGAAGTGCACCAATATAACAAACAGAGATGCATTTCCAAAAGTCTAAAATATGGATTGGCACCCCTAACGCCTTTGTATCTTCCTGATACTCGTATTTCCCTTCATATATGTTTCCTACAACTTTTGTGTATTGGTCGTCTTTCGTAAAGTCCATCATAGATCTTGCACGATAGTCAAAATCATAATCAGCTAACTGTATACTATCCCTAATTTCATTAAACTCCTCAGGGCTCTGAGCCTCATGAAGCTTTTTCCGTATATTTGCTGACGGGCGAATATATAATGTAACTGTTCCACAAGATGTGCCATTGGATTGAATTAATTGTTTTATCCATGTACATCCTTCATCAATTTTTTCGCGATCTTCTGAACCAATTCTTATTTCACCACATGCCTCATTATCAGTATCTTCGTCTGTTAATCCATCAAATGTGGCAGATATGATAATCCAATGCCCCCGCCAATCATCTAATTCATGGCAGAAATCGCTTTCTTTAAGGTTTTTGCTGGTATAGAGAAAGTTACTATCCAGCAAAATGCGAATGGCCGCTAAGGCATTGCTTTTTCCGGAATCATTTTCACCAATAATGGTATTGGTTCCCTTATCAAAATCAAAGTGCGCATTTTTGAAATTACGAAAGTTGACGATTTGAATACTTTTGAGATACATCTGTATTTCCCTCCGCGCAAGAGCCTCTCATGGTCCAAATAAGCATTAAAGGCAAAAGAACAGCTTATACCTTAATTCGCTTTATGAGCTAACCTTCTAATCCATTTGTATACTTCAAAACAAAATAATGATGTTTCAAATGTCCTCGCTAAGAATCCAATCCTCCAACCTGATGTAATAAAATCATGAATAAACAATTGGGGATGAAGAAAATAACTTTTCCCCTTGCGAGGGACGATAAATGATTGAATGCCGTTATCTTCGTAATGTAAGCTTCCAATGCGTTTAACGCATTCAGAAGAAGGATAGCAGCCAAGCTGAATCCAATTGAAAAAGGTAACGTCTTCCATTTCAGCCAGCCCTAATAAATCGTTACTAAGACCTGCGTCTTTGACAAACGCTAATGCCCCCTTTTGCAAAGCTAGAATAAGGTTATAATCTTTTTTTAATTCCGGCAGGGAATACTCCCATTTATCCAATACCGGTACGATTATTTCTTCTTCCTTAGCATAGCCAAGCGTCGTCCCATGATTTGCAGTAAAAAAAATCTCAACTAAAGGATTAAATGCTGCCTCTTTTTCTGCATTCTCTATATTTTTATCTTTATCAAAGAGATATCCTCTGGCACTCATTTGATTGAGCAGCTGAGATTCAGGTTTCAAGCCCAGATAATATCCATGAAGCTTGACAGGGATGTTTCCTGATTTAATAATCTGTCCCAAAGCCGACTGCATTCGTCCAAACCACCCAATATCAACGATTGCTACATTCCCTTGAAACTTTAACTGCTTCAAATAAAGCAAGAACAATTCATATTGCTCCCTGGAATTTTGGACAACTTTAGGTTTTATAGTATTTTCATACAATTTCTTAAACCTGTCATTATTCAATAAGGACTGCCCTTTATATAATTTTTGACTATCAAATCCCGCTTTTAATATTTTTCCCTCTACCAAACGATAGTCCAACCCCATCCGCTTTAAAAGCCCTTTAATGCTCAAGAACATGGGGAGAGTAATTACTTGATTGATTTCCTCCAATTCAGCATGCATCCAAAGTGTTGGAACAATCAAAGCCCTACGAGAAGCGTACATATATTCACAGGGAATGTCATTGTAAATCTGCTGATACACTTTCTGCATAAGCTGTCCATCACGTGCAAGAAAGAATATTTTCTCTATGCCATCCCTCTTAAATTGCTCATGAAGCCAATTTATATACCCGAAAAGTACCGGCCCTCCCGTTTCATAACCGGCTTCCATAAAATAATCCATATCAGATGATGTATTAATTGCATCCCATTCATGCCCATCTGCATGGTCATTAATAAACTGACATAATGTAGCGTAATTTCTATTGCCCTTATATGCATTCTTATTGATAAACAAATTTAGCATCCAAATCCTCCGATCTTAATTTGCTTTAATCACTACTTATACAATAATCGCAGTTATCTTTTTATAGAGAAGCTGGACGCTTTCGGTATAAGGACAAATTTAATTCCGGCTCTCCAAGCCCCTATGGCATCTGCCCTAACAGAATCGCCAACATGAATAATCTGAGATGGTGAAATATGAAGGGCTTCCAACTCTTTGCGAAACAATCTGCCAGTTACCTTCTGTACTCCATATTCGCTAGAAACAAAGCAGTGATCAAAGACAATCCCATTCTGATGGAGAATTTTCTGTAAAAAGACTTTCGGTAAATACATGTCTGAAGTAATTATAATATGCTTTCCTTGACTCTGACAATAACGATATGCCTCAAATAAAAACGGATTGGCAGATAGCTGGTTCGACTCTACTTCCAATTCGTCCTGCTTATACGTTTCATATTCCTTACCTAATTCTTTATAAATATCGTCCAGAGTAACCTCTTCTCCAGTTGCATGCAGCCTTGCATTTTTTTCAGCGTTAATCCTTTTAGCCTTAAATGTAGTATCACTATTTTTATTTCCAACAATTGTAAATACATCAGTCGGATGTAGTACCTTCCGCCTTAAAAGCGTATCAAAAACATCAAATGAAATGTAGTCGTAGTCTTTAACTTTATTGATGATTTTTGGAGCTGTACACGTCCGGAAGCAATTAAATTGAATCATTTCTTTCTCCACATAAGCAGAAATCCAATTCATCCCAAATTTGATAAGCTAGAATGGATAATATTCTTTTTTCCCTAAAATTTTCAGTACTACACAGTAGGCCTAGAGATAGAGATATATTTTACATACCTAAAACTAAAGTCCTAAGTGCTCTGTTCTTACGGATAATATATCGACTCATAAGCAATGACAATCCAATCCCCATGATGGTGCATACTAGAAATGCTTCTGTGTAGAGATGCATCTTATTCCATAGAAGAATTCGAAAAGGAATCTTTATCATGTCACTCAGAATATAAATATCCATAGACATCATGCCACAATATGTCAAATACCCTTTCACTGATAATTTCAGTATACTTATCCGATAAGAAAGCCAAAATACAAGTGTCATCCCGCTCAGAGCTGTTAGAAGGAAAAAAGCATGCTGTTTCCAGATGATAAGTCCATAATTACCCACTAAAAAGGCAATTGCCAACACAAAAATATGGTAACTCTTTAGCTTTTCCACAAAGCCACTATAATTACGTCTCATATATATTCCAAACAGGAAGAAGAATAAATAGTCTGTCACTATATCCCATGGATTCCAAACCCAAAGGCAGCCCGTTGCTAAAAGTCCAGCCCCTGAGATACGGAAGGAAAAAATAGCTGCTATGACAGTAATAACAAAAAGAGCATAAAGAAACCACAGTTCTCCATCAGGATTCACTCCAATTATCATTTTCCAAATATTCTCAATGTCATAAGGTTTATTAGCGAACTTCGAAAGCATCAATTTAAATGGTGCATAACAAAGGCCAACAAACACATATGGGATCATCAGTCTTTTCCAACGACTCTTTATAATGTCCAAAGGCCGTTTGCCTGCTTTTACAAAGTTCTTGCGTATAATCATATAGCCTGACAGAAAGAAAAACAGAGGCATATGAAAGGAATAAATCACACTATGAAGCCAGCGATATGCCGACACTGATATGCCCGTACTGCTTGTTGCATCCGGAATACAGTGCCCTATAACCACTAAAATTATTGCTATCCCCTTTGCAATATCAATCCATGCTATGCGCTGTCTGTCTGTCTGTCTGTCTGTCTGTCTGTCTGTCTGTCTGTCTGTCTGTAAAAAGCATAATTATCTTTTCCCATACTATCAACACCTTATATATAATTTCTGTTATCTTTTCCCTGTTATCTTCCTTTTCAAAAAATCAGCAATTTTCTTAGGCCAGTCAATATTTTCCAGAAATACCACCGGCACCTCGCACTTTTTCAGATTCTGTCTTTCCAGCCACACATTGAAAAGACGCTCCGACATGAAACCGAAAAGCCGGGATTCGTAGGTATCATATCCTGTCATGTCCGTCCGCTTCTCCAGTTCAAACAGAATATCAAAAAGCCATGTACAATACTCGTCAAAAAGCGACTTTTTCATGACAAACATATTCAGTATATGCAGCTTTCTCCGATTCATCACTCTGGTAAAGGCGTCGGAATACCCCGGATATTTTTCGGCAATAATTCTTTCAACCTCATCCAGATCCTTTTTATAATGGGCATGCTCGTACTGACTGCGCACTGTCTCGATATAATAATTCCTCTTCACAGGAAGGATGACATCATACTTCTGAAGCAGCTTTTCATAGTCTTCTCTATGAAAAATAGCCCCTTTTTTCTTTTCTATATCCTTCGTATGAACCCTGCGGCCAAAGTACCGGCGGTAATGGCAGAGTCCAATATACTGGCATTCCAGATTCTTCCATGCCCAGTATAATCCTGTCAGCTCACAGTAATTCGGATTTTTGGCAGAAATATTGTCTCCTGTATTATCCGGCGTATACCCCAGCGGCTCCTTCCCCTCCGCTCCTACATGAAGAGGCATATACACATCATCCGTCGGCATCCAGTACTTCTTGTGAGCCGCTACCAGTATTTTTATATCCATAAATTATTCTCTCCTATTTAGATTCGAGACTTGAAAGATGAGGTTTGCGGGATGTGAGATGAGTGACGAGAGATAAACAATTCCTCTCTATTCTCGATTCTCAATTCTCGAATTTCTCGTAGCCAATAGTAAGGATGTTTTACAAATTACATTGGCAGAGATTTTAAATATTCTCGAAATTTTTCTCCCAGGTCCTCTCTCCTTAAAGCAAACTCCACCACTGCTTTCAAGTACCCAAGTTTATTGCCAGTATCATACCGTTTACCGGTAAAATTATAGGCATACACATTCCCGCATCGAGCCATGACCCGGAGGGCATCAGTGAGCTGAATTTCTCCGCCCTTACCGGGCTTCGTTTGCTCCAGGATATCAAAGACTTCAGGTGTAATCACATACCGCCCCAAAGCAGCAAACCGGCTAGGTGCTTCCTTGATTGATGGTTTCTCTATCATATCTACTACCTTCAGCAGGTCTGGATTCTCCGTCTTTTCTCCCCGGATAATCCCATAAGAAGATACCTTGCCTTCAGGAACTTCCTGGCAGCCCACCACTGTACTTCCTGTTTCATAGTAGCGGTCCATGAGCTGCTTCAGCGCCGGTTCTCTATTTCCGGTGTATACGATATCGTCACCAAGAATAACACCAAAGGGCTCCCCATCAACAAATTCCCTGGCACAAAGGATAGCATCGCCCAGGCCGCGCATATAAGGCTGGCGTACATAATGCACCTTGATACTTGAAATCTTCTGGATTTCCTCAAGCTCTTTCAGCTTTCCAGATTCCACCAGGTGCTGTTCCAGCTCAGGTGAAGAATCGAAATGATCCTCAATGGCCCGCTTAGCATGACCGGAAATAATGAGGATTTCCCGAATGCCGCTGGCTAAGATTTCTTCCACAATATACTGGATAGCCGGTTTATCCACAATAGGCAGCATCTCCTTGGGCATGGCCTTCGTAGCCGGAAGAAAACGGGTACCGAAACCTGCGGCGGGGATCACTGCTTTACGAATTTTTTGCATATTTTTTCACCATTTCTAACGCACTGGCAATAACATCATCCATATCATAGTACTTATACTCAGCTAAGCGGCCACCAAAGATGACATTTTTTTCTTCTGTCGCCAGAGCCGCATACTGTTCATATAGATGCTGATTTCTTTCATTGTTAATCGGATAATAGGCTTCTTCACCTGGGTGCCAATCCGACGGATATTCTTTCGTAACATACGTAACCGGCTGTTTACCAAATTCAAAATGTTTATGTTCGATGATACGCGTATATGGAGTCTCCCGATCGGTATAGTTCATAACTGCAACTCCTTGATAGTTTTCTTCTTCAATACGTTCTGTTTCAAAACGAAGACCGCGATATTCCAAATGCCCCAATTTATAGTCAAAGTATTCATCAATCGGACCAGTATATACTACCGTCTTAGCCAGGTTTTCGTATTTCCAGCGAACTTGATTATAATCAACGCCAGTCCGCACTTCGATGTCTTTAAGGAGTGCATCAATCAATACATTATAGCCGCCAATAGGAATACCTTGATAGCGATCATTGAAATAGTTATTGTCAAACGTATAACGTACAGGCAGGCGTTTGATGATAAAGGCAGGAAGTTCCCTGCAGCTCCGTCCCCACTGTTTTTCTGTATACCCCTTGATTAATTTCGTATAGATATCCGTACCAATCAGGGAGATGGCCTGTTCTTCCAAATTCTTTGGTTCCGTAATTCCCGCTTCCTGCCGCTGCTGGGCAATCTTGGCCGCTGCTTGTTTCGGTGTGACGACGCCCCACATCTTGGTAAATGTGTTCATATTAAAGGGGAGGTTATACAACTCCCCTTTGTAGTTAGCCACCGGCGAATTAACATAATGATTAAATTCCACGAACCGGTTCACATAATCCCATACCTCTTTATTGGAAGTATGGAAAATATGAGCCCCATATTTATGAATCCGGATGCCTTCTTTGTCTTCGCAATACACATTGCCACCGACATGGTCTCGACGCTCCAAAACGAGACAAGACTTCCCAGCCTCTTTCATTTCATGAGCAAACACAGCGCCAAACAGGCCGGCTCCAACAATAAGATAATCATAATGTTTCATATGTAAACTTCCTTAAGTTAAAAATAGAGATTTGAGGTTTAAATGGTAAAAGACAGCCACGCGCCCTCATTCGGACGCATTCCTCATTCCCCAAATCCCTTTTCTTAAATCTCTTCAATACGCTCCCTGATGGCTCAATACCACCGACACGGTTCTCCACAGCAGTACCATATCCAGCCAGACGCTCCAGTTGTGGACGTACCAGCTGTCCATCTGGACTCTTTCGGGATAGTCTATATCACTTCTGCCGCTGGTCTGCCACATGCCGGTGATGCCGGGAAGGACGGAATAGTATTCTTTAATGAATTTGTCATATCGCTCCACTTCCGCCTGCACAATAGGCCGAGGTCCTACGAGGCTCATTTCCCCTTTCAGCACGTTCCAGAGCTGGGGAAGTTCGTCGAGGCTGGTCTTTCTGAGGAAGGCGCCGCTCTTTGTAATGCGGGGATCGTCTTTCAGCTTGAATTCTTTATCCCATTCCGCTTTGGCCGCCGGGTCGGTAGCCAGGAGGTGCTCCAGTACTTCTTTCGAGTTTACGCACATGGAACGGAATTTGTAGCAGTTGAATTCTTTTCCGTTTTTCCCTACCCGCCGATGCTTGAAAATGACGGGGCCCGGGGAGTCGTGATAGACCCAAATGGCAATGGCCAGAAGGATGGGCGATATGAGGATGCCGCCGCAGATGGTGGCCACGATATCGAAGATCCGTTTCAGAAGCTGGTTCCAGGGGCTGGCCAGGTTATTCCGGATATGGAGGACCATGATTTTCGCATCGAAGAAGGATTCTGCTGTCACATTGGACATGGGGACAGCCACCAGATTTGGAACCACGTCTACCTGTTTCACCAGAGACTGGGCGCGGTAGATGAGGTCTGACAGGTCATCCTGGGGAAGCCCCGGCGCTGCGATGAGTACCGTGCGGACTCCCGTTTCCTGGATAACTTCTTCCATATCACCAAATCCTCCCAGCACAGGAAGTCCATGGATGGGAGTGTTGACGGGATGCCGGTCTTCCAAAAATCCCACCACCCGGTAGCGCATGCCGGAGTCGCGAAGGATCTGCTGTACCACCAGCTCCGCCGTCTTTCCCGCGCCTACGATAAGTACGGGAATCTGGAAAGCTTTCACCCGCTTCATCACTTTGCTTAATACCACACGCAGCACTGCCATCAGCGTAAAGGCAAGGATGGTGTAGAGAACCACAAAGAGGCGGGATACCTGCCCCGAGACCTGGGCAAAGAACATGAGGATAATGCCCAGCACCGTGCCTTCCAAGCACGCAAAAAAGAGACGCTCCACCATACGATATATGAGCATGCGTCTCCCGTAGAGTCCGCTATAGAAATTGAAAAACATAAAAACCAGCGGCAGCCACAGGAAAAGATATCCCTCAGACACCTGAAAGGTGCTGTAGCTCATGATGCAGTTCCTGATATACACTGCCAGTATCCCTGCCACTGCCAGGGCAGCATAGTCGCCCAAGGCAAAAATAAGAGACGGTATCAGTCTCCCGTCTGCATTCTGCTTCGCTTCATGTATATGATGATCCATAAATTCCCCCGGATTGTTCTCTATATCTAGTCTATTCTTAGTGAGTATAGATATTATATCACAATTGAGGAAGGGGAAGGAAAGAGATTTGAGATTTGAGGTTTGAGATTTGAGGAAGTAGAGACAATGAGAGAGAAGATGTCAGACGGTCAGACGTCAGACTGTCATTGCGGCGGGAAACGTATCCCCTACTTACGGCAAGAGCCATTGTGTGGGGAGATTTCGGGGCTCCGCTTCGCTTCGCTCGAAATGACGGAGCGTTTTGTTGTGCCACTGTGGAGGTCCTGCATAGGACCTCCAAGTGGGGCGAAGTAAGGCGCCTAGCCTGCCCATTAAGGCGCTTTCCTTTTGCCGCCCCACCGAACTGCGGGCGGAAAGGTAGTACGCAGTACCAAAGGGGGGAGACGGCGCAAGCCGTCAGACGATAGATGATAGACGAGGAAGAGATTTGAGATTTGAGATTTGAGATTTGAGGATGTAGAGACAATTAAATGGGAGACGTCAGACGGTCAGACAATCAGACTTCAGACGGGCCCTTCGGGCCTTTCGTGGGCGGCCTTTACAATCATAGAGGGCCGCCTCTTTTGGTAAAATCATACAACCGCGCCTTTGGCGCGAAAGGAAAACATGCCGACCAGGCTGCGCCTGTAGGAAATGCACCCCTATCCCCGCTGCGCGGTACTTCCACCCGGAGGGGGAAGTTTGCTCTCCACTCAGTATTTGCCCTCATAAGCAACGCAAGGCATAGCGCCGGTAAAAGTGCCCCCTCCGGGGGAAAGGTGGTGCGTTAGCACCAAAAGGGGTGTATTTCCAGCGGACGAAGTCCGGTTTTGCGGTTTTCCCCTCGCCCCTTGAGGCGGTTTTAATGGTTTTTACCATAAGTGGCTCGTCTTTATTGACTATTTATACTCTCGTAGCCGAATGAGCCGTGGAAGCATAAGGCCAGGTTGGAGTGGCGTTCCAGTGAATGTTTCCCGCTTTTTATATAGTCCCAGCTTTCCTTATACGAGCCGTCTATGAAAACAGTTTGGGATGTCATTAATTGGATAAAGTATTCCGGCTTATCTGTGCAGATTTCTGCAAATTCATAGGATAGTTCTTCTTTTTCTTCGTCGGTCAGATTTATCCGATTGTGAAGGACGTGTTCGAGGTTTGATGACATATAGTATAGGCTGTAGGATAATCCTCCTATATTATGAGTATCAAGCAGTTTTTGGACATTTTGTTGCTTTATATGGTTTCTTCGGCAGAGGTTTTGTTTTGAGCTGCATCTGATGTTATCTTCTGAATAAACAATCTGACTGCAGTCAGGGGATTCTTGAACTAAATCGTCGGGAATAAAGGCTCCATCCGTATCAATAATATGGACGATTCTAAGGATGTTGCTTTTCGTAAGAAATTTTGTGTTACAAAATGCTCTGATTTCTTCATGAAGCCTTTTGATTATATTCCTGTTTGTGATGGTCCTATCCGATGTGATATCTCCATGCATAACCAGGGGTTCTATCCGGCTGGATGAAAAAATATACTTTAAGGAGCCGGCAAGTGATGTATCGTCTGAAGGGCCTTCCAAAATGAAAATCATGGCTTTTTTACGCATTGGGTTTGCCCCCTTTGGGATTTAACCTGCGTTCTTCTTCCTGCATTCCGGCCTTGCGGAATGCTGCTGCAATTTTATAATTTTCTGTTTCATCATATAATGTGTAATGATCGTTTCCTAAAATAATATTTCTGTAATAGCTGCTGCGCAGGTTATTGGAGCGTTTCATATTTCTGATTCGAATATATCGCTCATCGGGATCTGTTGTGGTAAAAGCGGTGCACAGAGTCGGCAGGGTTTCCAGAGGCCTCAGGTTATGGGATGTAAAAATCAGCTGGCCTTTTCCTCTTTCCTGAATGATGGACAGGAGCTCCCCCAAAAGGTATTCAAAGATACCGGAATCCAATTCATCCACTGCCACGGTCATAGACGGTCTATTATAAATTTCTATAAAGAGCTGCAGGACGGAGACGATTTTCTTAATACCATCCGATTCATAAACCAACGGAATTTCTCGGCCATTGCGGCAGGAGGTCAGCCCTATCCTGATTCCTTCCATATGCGTTTTACCCACAAAGGCAGTGCCCAAATCGTGAACTCCTATGGTCAATCCAGGGATGAGCGTCTGGAGGACGATGTTCATATAACCAATCATTTCAGATAGGACACGAAACATATCTTTTGGAATGACCGGCGGTTTATTTATCGGAAGCAGTGTTTGCCCAATGGCGCTTCCTTCCAGATGGAATGCAAAAGGAAGCCCGGATAAACTGATGATCCCGTTCATATCTGTTTTCATGACAAATAACTCGAAGTTTCCAAATCGCACCAGGGAGTCAAGCAATAACCGATAAATTTCGGCATTTTTATTTTTACGTATGAAGGAAAGAAGTTCTGAAGAGAAAAGGAAGGATTTCCCCAGCTTCAATGCCATCCCTTTATCCCCCATGAGCTGTATATAGGCAGTTTTATCGTCAATGAGAAGGTCATATTTAGCTTTGGGCAGAAATACGGCTTTATTTGATTTTGTATTCATGACGGTGGTCATAGGACATTTTAAAGATTCCGTTTCTACCGCGCATTTCAATTCTTCATCAAAAATCACAGGGCGATACTGTACTGTGTCTTCCTCGGTCTCACTAAAAGCCTCTACATTGGAATCCGGCAGTGCGGCCTCTTTTCTTAATTTAAATGTATATTTTACCCTGTAATGTATATTGCCTGCTGATACTATGAAATGAAATGACAGGACAGCACACTCAGCACCATACATAATGTATCCTGCATATTGATTATCTAAGATTCTCCCAGACAGCGCCTGTTTCAAAATATTCAGTGAATCTATGAATGCTGTCTTTCCGGAACCATTTTGTCCAAAAATGCCCAGCACAGAGGACTTAAAGCCTTCGGGCTGCAATAATAAGTTAATGCTTCCATGTCTGACATTTTTAAAATTCCATAGTTCCACATAAGTAATGCGCACCATATCTCCCTTTGCCATCTTTGCATTTCCTCCTATATACCGGTACTTGCTGATATCATCATAAATAATTTTACATTTCTCGTCAATATATTTAACAAAAAAGAATAAAAAATATCTATTTTAAAAAGTTTACATCTAAAGGGTGAAGTAGAAATTTGAAATCCTTATTATGCCACTGCTTGCGAGCGGAAAGGTGGTACGCAGTACCAAAGGGGGCCGAGATCGCAGGTCTCGGAGGGTTCAGAGGGTGGACGGGCCTGCGGCCCGAAGGTTATGGCCTGCTAACGCAGGCAGGTTGTATAGAAGGATTGCGGAAAAAAGGTTCTTAAGATGGATGGGCCCTTGGGGCCCAAGGGTTCGTAAGTTTGACGGGGCCTTTAGCCCCGAGGGTTGTGGATTGCCCTTGGACACACCTTCGGTGTGAGGGTTCTTAAGATGGACCGGCCTGACGGCCGGAGGGTTCTTAAGTTGTGCGCCAGTTCGGCGTGTATAGTATAGTCTGGTGAAAGCCCAGACCCGGCAAAGCCTAGCAAGCAGCCGGTACTT
>OGOL01001443.1_pt1 | contig 22115 bp, 19 predicted proteins | sample 1552641 | NCBI WGS metagenome assembly OGOL01 (sample SAMEA2580140, study PRJEB22360) | human gut metagenome | biome: human gut; feature: human-associated habitat; material: faeces | place: Denmark | collected 2008/2010 | reverse complement strand
CTCCGCACGGTCTGCAAGAACCGTTGCAATCACTTTATCTTTTCCGTATTTTTCTGCCATCTGCATTGCCGCAAACACATTTGCCCCGGATGAAGTTCCTACCAAAAGCCCCTGCTCTTTTGCAAGTTTTCTCGCTGTATTTATCGCATCCTCGTCCGATACCTCAACAACATCGGTAATCAAACCAGTGTCTAATACATCCGGAATAAATCCATCTCCAATTCCTTGTATCTGGTGGATTCCCGGTCCATCTCCGTGAAGTGCCGAAACTCCTTTTGGCTCTACCGCCACAATTTTCGTATCTGGATTTTGCTCAAGCAAATACTTGGCAATCCCCTGTAAGGTACCTCCGCTTCCCACACCGGAAACATAAATATCAATTTTCTTTCCCAGCTGCTCACTAAGTTCGACTGCCGTTTTCCGATAATGTGCTTCCGGATTTGCCGGATTCACAAACTGCTGTGGCATATAATATTTCTCAGGATTTGTACTTGCTATCTCATTTGCCTTATCCACTGCACCGCCAATACTAAGTTTCGGCTCTGTGAGGACAAGCTTGGCACCAAATGCCTGAATTACCTTTTTTCGCTCCTCACTCATATTTTCCGGCATCACAATAATAACCTCGTACCCTTTTCTCACTCCAACAAGAGCCAGACCAATTCCTGTGTTTCCACTCGTAGGTTCAATAATTGTCATCCCCGGTTTTAATTTTCCTTCCGCCTCTGCCGTCTCAATCATATTTTTTGCGATGCGGTCTTTAATACTTCCGCCGGGATTCAAAAACTCTGCCTTTGCAAATATATTGTAACCTGTGCTCTCCTGCAGGCACATAAGCGGTGTGTTTCCAATTAAATCAAGTACGTTATTATAATACATAAAATGACTTTGCCTCCTTAAATAAGCGACCTCTAAAAATCATATCATTTCTCCTTTATTCGCCACTATTGTATTTTTTCAGCAAGACCTTGGACAAATCATTTAAATGAATCATATAGATATATCCTTTTCCTGCCATTTCTTTGTACGCAGGAATATATTCTTCCTTAACTCCGCGAACCAAAATCGCATCATGAAACACCTGAAAATTGTCCACATAGGAACTAATGCCGGTTCCAAAATCAGCCAAAACCGTTGTCTCATTTGTCGTTTTGTCCACACACACTACGCGATTTCCTGCAATATAATATTGCTTGTTTCCTACGGTACTTCTTAAGTTGTAAGACGGACTGCAAAAAGATGACTCCGTTTTTTTATAAGCACCCAGTTTTTTGCCCTTTTTCGTCATATAGCGAAGCGATAATTTCCCTTTTTTGTTATAATAACTATAGACAAAATTTTTGCCATCGGTTCCCAGCTCATAAAGCCCGGAAACCGGCATTTTACAGACCTTCTTTATTTTTTTGCCGGAAAGGTTCATAACATAAATTCCCATATCTTTATCACTGTCGTATTCTTTGTTATAAGCAGTCTTAATAAAATATATTTTTTTACCAATCAAAACCGGATTTCTTCCCTTGGTAAGTAATTTTTTCGTTTTTTTCTTGCTGTCAATCCGGCATATATAACTATCCGATGCTCCTGTTCCACATACTAAATCATATGCTGCATAAATGGCATTGCCCTTCACATTCAAATTTTCAAAAGCATTCGTATCTTTCCCTTTGTTTTTGTAGGAAACAATTTTTGTAACCTTATTTGTTTTCTTATTTATCTTCATCAAATTCATGCGCAGACCGCCCATGGTATAACAATAATAAATATCATTTCCTTTTTGGCAAGCTGGTCCCGGAATGCGGAGCGTTTTCCCAGCAGCTTCTGCTTTCACCGGCAGGCAGAAAAATGCAGCCAACATAATCAGGGCTACTAATAATCTTTTCATACTTTTTTCTCCAATCCATATAAAATTAGTCCCTCCTCGAACAAGGAACCTGTTTCTATTTTACCACGATAAATAATAAATGCAATTCAAAATCGTGAATCCACACGACATCATACCAACAAAGAATAATACTCCCACGGCCAGATTACACTGTCGAAACAATTATCCATATATTCCCAAATATCGTCATCTGCATAACCCATCATACGAAATACAACACATACGCTTTTCTGTATTTTTTTATCCGTTAATTCTCCTTTACGCTGTTGCAAAAATAATGACTGTGACAACACAGCATATTCCATTGCCATCCATTCCAATTTTACAAGGATATCCAAAACCTGACCGGTTCCCGGCGTAATAATAGCTGATGAGATTTCTTCCGCAAAAAGATTCCGAAGCTCTTTTGCCCATTTATTTATCTTGTGCTGATACGTCTTAAAACACTCGGTTTCTTTACCGTTAATCTTCTCTGCCTCCTCTGCCAACGGCACCAGAAAATCTCCATAAATATTTTGTTCCCGATAAATCTGTGAAACATCCAAAAACAGCAAATTATATTCTTCCAGACGTTCTTCTGTTATTGTTCCATTTTCTCCAATTGCATCTTGAATTTTCCAAATATCTGTGGTGTTTTTGTAACTTTGGAATTCATCTTCAAGAACGCCCTTTTGTTCCAATTCATATAAATCCAGCGCAATTAAAAAACAGATTTCCAGCGTGGTATTTAATTTAATTTCCCGCGTATTTACAATATCCAGAAACCAATCCCGGATTTCAAACAACACCGGATTTATCTCATAAATTTCTTCTGCTATTCCTTCCATTTGTTCCTCTTTTTTCTGAATCTGAAAACACTCCTGCTTCCATAACAAATCCAGTACAGCCGGGCATCCGGGCGTCAATGCACGCTCAACTCTCCCAATATACTCATGTTCTTCCCGCGGAAAAGTATGGCATGTTTCAGAAATTGCCCCCTCACCATCCCGCAATACAATTTTGCACAATTTCTTCTCATTCAGAAATGGACACATACCATCATTTTTCAATTCGATTATGCGCCCTTCTTCAACTTCCTTTACTTTCTCTTTCCATTCGTCATCCCACTTATGGAATGTTTCGTCATCCACCGCAATACGCCACTGCATGCAGCACGTCATTGGACATTTGGATGCCGTACACTGAAATTTGTCATAATAATCCGGCTGATATATTTTCATCTTACTCTTCCATTTCCTCCAAAGCGTCTAAGTAATCTTCTAACCATTCTCCCTGCAAATCGGCCTTGGTATCGTTTTCACCGTCATCGACTTCATTGCAAAACATCCCCGGCGGAAACAATCCTCCATCGAGCCCAATTACCGCTTCGTCCCCCTCATCAAGGTTTCTGCGATACATAATTTCATCTTCCATCATTATAATTCTTTCCGGAAAATCGCCAAAGTCATCCGGCTCGATTGCTTTTACCAAAACACTTACCATCGGAACATGGTCGTCCGGTCGTTCCTCACATCCATAATCTTCTTCGTCAATACGAATGATTTTATATCTGGTTTCCTGCACCTTTTTAGTCCTCTCTTGTTTGGTATTATTTACTTTTATTTTATTGAGTGTGAAAATATATGTCAATGACTTTTCTTGCTTTCCTATTCGCATAAACCTATCCTTTTTTATAAATAACCCTCCGCAACGCCGGTCCGCAATACTCATGTGGAATAAGCTTAAATCCTTGTTTTATATAAAACTGTTCTTTGTCTGGCTCAGATATAAGTTGTACACTAACACGACTTCCAACACACATATTTTTCTCAATATGTTCCAAAAGCATATGTATAATTGTACTTCCAATTCCCATTCTTTGATATTCAGGCTTAACAACAATATCCATAATCATAAAATAAATACCATCACCGACAGCTCTCCCCATTCCAATGGGAACTTTGTTATCAAAAACAGTAACTGTATAATATGAATTTCCCAAAGCAATTTCTGCCTGTTCCCTGCTCCAATTATTCCACTTAACTGACTTTCTTAATATGTAATATGTTTCATAATCAAGTTGATTTTCTTTAAATGTATAGTTCATATTGTCGTCCTCCCCATAATCATCCCCCTCTCACTTCTTACCTTCGTGTGTACCCTGTCACCTTAACACTATAATCACAGTCCAAATATTCAAGCATCTTATTGTTACTTAAATCCAAACTGTAAAATATTATATAGATTCAATTACTAGTCGAAGCTATCAATCGATGGCAAACTTCCATCATAAAACTTAGTAATTGCATCCTTAAGCCCATCAAAAGCATCATAATAATTTGAAATAATTGCCCGAAAGTTTTTCTTTGCTATAATGCCATCATAATCATGTGCTAATAAATTTCTTGTTTTTAGTATTTTTAGCCATATATCATCACTAATTAATCCGTTTGTAAATGCTGATTGTAAAACTTCTCTTGGAGACCCAATAGCAAAATCTGTTATTCCCAACTGTTTAACCAAAATATCCTTCATAACTTTCCAAGCCAAGTCAAATGTCAGTATATAATTCCGAATAGTCCCCTCTAAAACAAACTCCGCTGTCGGGTCTGCAAACTTACTCTTCTCTAAATTTCTTAGACTTCTGCAAAATGAACGATAACGATTAAAATATTTTTCTTCCATATAACTCCTCCAATAAATACTCTGCCTTATACCTTCAAATTATTTTTCATCCACTCATATATTGTCTGCCTGTCTTTAAGTGTTATTTTTGAATTTTTGTTTCTGGCATAATGATGTCCAAATTGCTCATCCACATATTGATTACCATTAATTACAATTGGATTTTTAAATCTTGGCCTGACATGTAAATGCAAATGAGGATTTGGTGAAGATTCTTTATAAAAACTGTTCATCAAACAACTCCAATTGCACATCGTTGCGCCAAGAACAGATTTAAAACAACTTTCCACGTGCCTTACAACATATCTCAGATCAAACCATTCTTTCTCCGTAAGCTCTGATAGAGAATCACAATGCCTTTTTAAAACTAAAACGCATCGCCCAACATAATCTTGTTCATCTGCTAAATAAACGGACCAAAAATCAGTGGTAATTAATAAATATTTCTTTTGCTTGTCCGTTAAACTACACCAGTCGCATTCTTCCCTTATCTTCATCATATTTTCAACAATTTCATCAATATGTCCAAGCACCTCTTTACATATTTTTGTTCTCCAAAAAGCAAAAGAAATCAAGCCCTCTCTATCTTCCGAATCGCTCAATAAATACTCTTTATAGCCATAGGTACTTCGAAGCAATTGAAACACATATACATATGGCATTGCATTTAAATCCTTGTCACTTAACGGAAAATACTCACAGTATGCTTTTACATAATTACGCAAATCCTGCAAATCAATTTTAGCATTGTTTCTTGAATTATGCGATGTCTGCACAAATGACCTCATTAATTCCCATACCACCGGCAGTTTTCTTGCCGATGTAAAGTCAATTACTGCCTTTATCCGATTATTTTCCCCAATAATCTGACATCCTTGATAGTCGCCGTGACTGGGACTATACGTTATACCTTCAAAATATCTTCGAAATATATCTTGATTTTTCTGCAATACAGTACGCTTATATAATAAATCTTCTTTGATTTGTTTATATAAAGAATCTTCCCTATGCTGCTCCAATACTTCTAATATATTATCATATTTGGAAACAGCATCACCATTTACCCACGCAGCATCCATATCAACAGGCAGTTCCATATCTTTTAATGCGATATGAATTTTGGCAAGCATAACCGCCATTTGCGGAAGCATTTCCTCCGGGAAATCATTGTACCCATAAGATTGTCCACTCATGTATTTTTGCAATACAAATCGATGTCCCTTGTATTTTACCATTTTTTCTCTCGAAACTGTTTCAATAAAATCTGTCGAAGGGATTTCGTAATTTTTCAACTTCTCCAATATATTTTCTTCCCTGATAATATCGCAATCCTCAATATACGATTGGTATTCTTTCAAAAAATAAGTATTACTGCCATCATTAACAGTAAAACAATTGGCAGTTCCTATCGGAAGTTTTCTGTAAGAAGCACATGAAATATCCCAATTTGCTTTTAAAAGATTTGTCATATTTTCCCCATCCAAAACCGTCTCCTCTAATGCCATGATGTCTCCTCTCTCTTAAAATGGTGTTCTTCATCACTTCAACGGAAAACAAAGATCAATTTCCATGTATCCATCTTCTCTCACTTCACGGTATATGTCAAGCACCGGCCGCTCGTCCATTTGATTGCCGGTCCTCGACAGCCACCTGCAGAATATCTCCTGATACACCATAAATAAAAATTGAGGAAATCCCTTAAAATAATAAATTGCATATTTACCACCCTCAAAATCATGTGTCAAAATATCTGTGTTTTCCTTTAACGCCGGATGGGAAGGTGATATTGTCTGGCATAATTCATACATACAGTTATTTTCATCCGTGATCGATGGGTCATCAATTGTGCACTCAATATAAAGTGTATCCGGGGCCGCAAGATACTCGTACTTATCAACAAATAGGCACCACTCTTGTGGAAGATTATGATAATTCCCTCTTTTTCGTTCATACACAACCGTAAATCTCTGCAAATTTTCAATCGTAATTAATTTTTCAGCCTTGTCTAATTCATCCAATGTGATTCCGTGAGAAAATGAGCTTTCCTCTACCAGTTGTTCGCTTGCCTTTCGAAAAGCAGCCGGAGAGAGTGCCAGATGTTTTTTAAATGCCGTAGCAAAATTAGACGAAGAATAACCATATTCTCCGCTGCCACCTCCATTTCATGTGCGCCACGGCATATGCTGACCAGTGGACTAATCCCCTGTCCAAATCCAATACAAATCATACTGTAACCATACACCACAAATCCAAGAATGGTAAATGCCGCTACGCCCTCGGCTCCCACATATTTCATTAATACATAGTTAAAAGCAAACATAGATATGGCACTCGACATTTCTCCAATAAATTCAGATGAGCCGTTTAGTAAAATCTCTCGATTTATTTTCCGGTCAAATGCAAAACTGTGAAATTTGATTTGGGTACTCTTCCTCATAAAATATCCAAACTGAATGAGTACCGAAACAATCTGAACAATCAAAGTACCAATTGCACTTCCCTGCACACCAAGCCCCATAGCCGCCACAAACACATAATCTAAAATGATATTCAGAATACAGCCGGCAATGCTTATAAACATGCATACCTGCGGCTTGCCATCAACGCGGATAAACATTCCCAAAATTGTTCCGATTACCCTAAGTGGATACACAAACAACATGATTCTATAGTACCGCGTAAAACATTCTGCCCCTGATTACAGAGCCGCCTACTCCTATACAAAGTCCCACCCCCAAATAAAAATACAGGACTGGCAGTCCAAGATTTACCGCTCCCATCTTCTTACAAAATATATTCCATCTGTCTCTCTTTTGTTTTCAGTCCCATTTTCTCATAAAATTTTTCTGCCGATGTATTTCCGGCCCACACATTGAGCGTTACCTCATAACAGCCAAGGCGCTTTGCCTCCTCTTTCACATATTCAAATAAATGCTCTCCGATATGCTGGCCTCTGGTTTTCGCATCCACGCACAAATCATCAATAAAAAGCGCCGTAAACGGTATCATATTCTCTGAAAACGGCTGTTTCCTCAATTGACAAAATGCATAGCCAAGGCAGTCATCCTTTTCATCCACTGCAACATAAATTGGCTTTGTATCGTCCTTTATCATTTCTGCCAGCTCATCTTTTGTATATTTTGTTGTCCCCGGAATAAAAATATCAGGGCGTATGTCCGCATGGATTTGAAGTACCTGTCCTAATAATTCCATCAATCGTTCGATATCTTTTTCTTTTGCCCTTCTAATATTCATTCCAGCTAACCTCCATTTTTTATATCCACATTGTAACATAGGATATCCTTTCAAACCAGTTTTTTCTCACTGCGGCATTATTTCCAGTAAATTATTGTAATTTTTATTTAAGTATACTATGAGATTCCTACGGGAAATTCAACGAAAATAGAAAGCCGTGAAGGGCAGCAAATGAAAGAATATAAAGTACGTTTCAAATCTTACAATGGTTTTTGCTAAAAAACAAGTCCCCTTCAGAGGGCTCGTTCTCTGAAGGGGACTTGTTGAATGATTATCCTTCAATTGCGATATAATTTTTACCAGCAACTGCTTTGTCTGTCTTTTTCGGAATCTTCAATTGCAAGATACCATTTTCATACTTCGCCGAAATCTCATCCTGGGTAATTCCCTCACCGATGTAAAAACTTCGGCTCATGCTGCCGGCATAACGTTCTTTACGAATGTACTTACCGGTCTTTTTATCTTTTTCATCTTTGTCCAAACCTTTTGCTGCCGAAATGGTAATATAACCATCATTCAGTTCAGCGGTTACTTCATCTTTCTTGAAGCCAGGCAGATCAATGTCAACCTCATACGCATCATCTGTCTCGCGGACATCTGTCTTCATCATGTTCTTTGCATGTTTTCCATAAAGAGGATCTTTCGCCGGAAACATAGCCTTCTCAAATTCCTTACCAAATGGAAAATCATCCATCCAATCATCAAACAAACTCTCTCCAAAAATACTAGGTCTTAACATAAGTCATTTCTCCTTTCCTTCTTGTAACAAGTGTCGGAAATATGGGTTCCTGCAAAACACCATAGGCACTTAGACTTTTGTATTATTAGCACCATCAGAGAAATCTGAAGTGTCGATTGTTAAATTTCGATTCGGATCCGGGTTCCTTTTCGTAACCCCTTTCCTTATCGTTAACTATGTTATACCACTAATTGTTAGCACTGTCAAGAGGTGAGTGCTAATTTTTTTGTGTTTTTTTTGTGTCCTTTTATGAATGCCGAAATTTCGTTGTGCTCACATTACATTACTTTCAAAGTAACCGATCTCTTGCAATATAGCATCTAGTATTTTTGCATTTTTAATCGAAAAATCAGCTGTCACAACAGGGGTCTCGCCTTCGATTATGCATCTTCCCAACTGCTCTATTTCTAATTGATAATTATGTGGGCAGCATACATTTCGAATCTGCTCTTTTCCTTCAATAATCAACGTATAGGAAGCATTTCCCTCTTGGTTAAATTTCGTATCGGATTTGATGTCGCCTTTTGTTCCGTGAATATACAATCTATCATAACGATGCGGCTTATCTTTTTCAAAAATCATCCCGCATGTTATCGATGCACGTACATCATTTTCATAATTTAACAATGCAGCTGTATATATATCAACGCCATTTTCATCATACTGTGCCATTGCTTTTACCCGGGATGGCATATCTTCCAAAAGTTTTAACAGCATACTTGTATTATAACAGCCAAGATCATAAACTGCACCCCCATAATTTTCTTTGTGCAGACGAATGTTGCTCTTATCATAATATGAAGTCAAAAACTGAGATTCAATATAACGGATTTCTCCAATTGTTCCTTCTTCAATTTCTTTCTTAAGTGCTGTAACAAAAGGACTGTGAAGGTAGGCATATGCTTCCATTAAAAATACCCCCTTCTCTTTTGCTGCCTCAAAAAGTTCTACTGTTTGTTTGGGTGTCGGCGCCAATGGTTTTTCACACAGCACATGCTTTCCTGCTGCAATAGCTTTTTTTACCCATTCATAATGAAGATTATTTGGAAGCGGAATATAAACTGCCTGCACTTTGGGGTCTGACAAAAGTGCTTCATACCCTTCGTATGCTTTTTCAAACCCAAACATATCTTTATAATCTTCTGCTTTTTTCAAGCTGCGCCCTGCAATTCCATACCGTTCACAATTTTCTGCCTTCTGCATTCCCGGTATGCTGCAATCTCTGGCAATTCCTGCTGTTCCTAAAACTCCCCATCTTATCTTTTCCATTTTTTTCCTCCTTGGCATTTCAATCCTGCTTTTTTCAGCCATTTTCGATAACTTTTCATTTTTCTGGGCGGCACATAAACCGATGCTTTTCTCGGAATTCCACGAAAAGCATTCTTCCCAATATTCTTTTTCTTGAGATACATACTCCGAATCTTTACCGTTTTTACTTTGCGGCAGCCGGCAAACGCGTTCTTGCCGATTCCCGTGACACGATAATGGATTCCTTTGTATTTTACATAATTTGGCACTGTTATTTTTTTGATCTTCTTTGAGTTGCTGCCCATACAGGTGACATCAAAGATGCCCTTTTTCGCATTGACGGCATTGACCCGGTAACGAAGTCCTTTTGCCTTAAATAAAGAACCTTTTAACAGATACGAATGCGTTATCTTTCTACCATATTCTGTGTCCTCATTGTCATTGGAACCTTCATAATAAAGATTCTCCTGTTCCGAATTACCGGCACTGCTGCTATTGTCATTGGAACTATTCTTTTCATCTTCCAGCGAATATTTTACGATGCGGGAACGTTCTCCACACCGACGGCAGTGAATGGACTTTTCGCCCTGCGTCGTCGCCGTCGCCGGGATATCAATCGTGAAATCCGACTCCCATTCATGTCCCAGTGGCTGCAAATAAGTTTCTGTGAGCGAAATGCATTCTTTGCCATCCTCATCTGCATACACCTTGTCACAGTCCCGGCAAATGTAATATTCGATAGTTCCCGGCTGAGTACATGTCGGTGCCTTTGCTTCAAATTTCTGCATATCGTGTTCATGTTCTGCATCCGTTTCCGGACGAACTGTCGCTCCGGATATTTTTTTAATGTTGTAATAATCCCTCGCATTTTTCGGAGTTAGTATCGTGAAATCTTCGGTTCCAGCTCCTTCCCAAGCGTCCTCTGCTGCCTCTGGTGCTATCTTTGCCTTAAATTTCATTCCTTCCAGGGCGGTACAGCCGGCAAATGCTTTGTTTCCAATATTGATAATTGTTTTTGGCAATGTCACATAGGTAAGTTCTGTCTGATCAGCAAATGCATTGGCGTCAATAACCGTAACTGTATAAGCCATATCTCCCATCGCAACCTTTGCCGGAATGTTCACTTTACCGGAAATCTTCTCCCCCGGTTTCGCACAAACATGTATCGTCACATTGCCGGAAAGGTCTTCTTCCTTTGTATAACGCACTCCATCTATTTCGATATAAAGAATGTCTCCGCACCTTTCGCACGTTCCTCCGGCATACTGATGTCCCATCGCCGGAATGACTGTCTGTTCCTCCAGCACCTCACCACACTTCGAGCAATGACTTCCCTCTGTCACACCGTCTCTGGTACAAGTAACTGCAACTGCTTCATCAATGACCACCTCATGGATGTGGGATTCTTCTCCTGTTTTCTGAATCGTAAAATCTTTTCGGATTTTTCCATAGAACAGTCCTTTTCCGGAAATAACAGCTGTCGCCGTTCCGGCATTGACATTCTTTTCATAGGAAATCGTATAATCAATACCCTGCTCCAGCACCGTGTCTTTTCGGTAAGATACCGTCACTTCCGGCTTACAGGCATTTCCATCATAGATAAAGGTGTCTTTTGACAAGCTGACATCCATATCCGAAATGTCCTGACTTCCTTTGCCACCGACACGCAGCATAAAGGTCTGCTTAATGCGTGGATTGTACTTCGGATATACACTCAATTTCGTGATTCCTTCCGCCAAAATCTCAAAATGGTCGTATGGTACATTATTGCTCGCCTTTTCCGGTGCTGCTGCCACTTCTTCATTTGTGGATTCCATTACCATATCCTGATAATCCGGGTCTCCATCACTCGCCTGAATCCAACAGTATAACAGGGATCCTACCGGGTTGCTCGTCGGAAAAACCGGCGAATAACTGGAGATAGAACTTGTGCTGTTTCGCCAATACAATTTCATATTTGTCGGCGGAGCAATATGTATCGTATCGCCGCACACGGAACATTTTCCAGTGCTTTTTCCCTCGGAATCTGCCTCTCCATAAACATAATCATGTGCTTTTTTCGCCACGACTTCTTCTATCGTATTCTGGCAAATGGCACAATAATATTGTTTTTTTCCTTCTTTCGTACATGTAGATTCCGTATACGATATCATTTTTCTCGGATGATTACATTTTACTGTGATTTCTTTTTGCGCTACGATCGTGTCCCCGGATTTTGCCGTAATAGTAACCGTTCCATTGGTAATTCCTGTCACCTGACCATCCTGCGTCACCGTCGCCACCGCCGGATCCGATGAAGTATAGGTAACATCTTCCATTGACCACACATTACGAATTGCATTGTTTCTTCGAAGTTTCACACGCGGCGTCACCGTCGTCGTTCCATTTGTAAAAATCTGGTCATCCCCGTCCAAATACGTTTCCTGTATATAGTCATTTGATACTTCGATCTTCTGCATCACATCTTCCGGTGCTTCCATCATTGTCTCATCCAAATCCGATTTTGCAGAAACCTCTCCTGCCATTGTTGCCGGATACGGAGCAGCTTCTGAATAAAAACCGCCAAAACCAACATGGGTATACTTCGGGTTGATCATACTTGTATAATGACGGGTTTCCTCACTGAAATCCTGTTTTACCCAATATTGTTTTTCACTGTACCAAAGCAAAACTCCTTCAATCATATCCTTTACATAATAATAAGCAAGATCTTCAGAAGAAGAAGTTATCCCATTACTGCCAATGGAAAAAGTACCCTTTTCATTCAAACGGTCATGTCCGGAATCCATAAACCGGAATGCAATTCCCGCTTCTGCCGCACGGATACGTGCAATATACTCCAGATCACTCGACCATTTCAAGGGAACATAATCCGATGGCTGAAGATATCTGCCGGAATTTCTCGGATCTCGTATATTTCCTGCTTCACATGCTTCTTTTCGAATTTCATTGATCTTAGCAAGTGCTTCCTTCGCCTGTGCAAAATAGGATCCATATACACCAACCAGTGTACATCCTTCCGATGCCTCTGTCACATTTGTTTCCAATACTGTCTGTGTTTTCGCTCCTGCCACATTCGCCGGTACAATAAGCGAAAATGCCAGCAATCCGGCAAGAATCCTCTTCTTAATTGTTTTCTTTTTCATTTTCATCACTCCATTCATATGTACTAGTTCTGTTCCTTGTCGCCCAGCACCTGCATGATGTCTTCTAAAAACTCTGTCTGGTCACGCCAGCAGCACAAGCGGTATGGAAATTATTTCCACTTGTTTTTTCAGATTTTCAATGTCTCTCTTCTTTTGAACCAGAAAATGACAGAAATCCTCGTTTTCTTTCTGCTGCTCATAGTTTTTCTGAATCCTTGCCTTCCAATCCGAATACTCCGTCACATAGAGGATTCCATCGTCTTTCGCATCCTGTTTTCTCATCTTTTTATAAATATTGTATTCTGCCAGATAGTCAAATCCATACGCGTTATTCTTTGCTTCCATGCGATTCTGATAAATTTTATTTACTATTTTACTAAAAATGGCAGTATCTTATCCAATTTATCCTCTTCCGCAATATACGTCACCAATGCAAGAGCATCCCGGTCCTTACATTCTTTGTTAATCATACCTTCCAGTCCGCCATTGACGGCTGCCACCGATCGGAATTCGCCTTTGCTTAGTGTCCTTTCCCGCAGATCAATGTATTGAAACCGGATTCCCCGTTCCTTGAAAAAACGCTGTGCTTTTTTGTGTCGTTGTCTTTTTTGCTGCCAAAGATTTGGATGTTCATACCTACCTCCTATATCGGATTACTTCACGATAACAATAACTGTCTTCGTTATTCCATAACACTTTACTTTTATTTTTGTCCGCCCCTTCTTCATGCCTTTTAGCATTCCCTTTTTGGTAACTGCTGCAATCTTTTTATTCGCGGAAGCAAACACAACTTTCGTTGATGGGCGAACTTTAACAATAATACGAGCCTTTTTTCCTTTTTTGACCTTTATCATCTTTTTCGCCACTTTAAATGTTGGTTTCTTTACAACAATCCTGCACGTGCTCTGATAACCATCTGCACTCGCAGTAATCAAAGCAGTTCCTGCTTTTTTTGCGGTTACCCGGCCATTTTCATCTACAACTGCCACTTTTTCATTGTCAGATGTATATTTCACTACACTTTCTGTATCAGCACTAAGCTGTATGATTTTTTTCCCTTTTGTATACAATGTGACAGATGTCTTGTTCAATGTAAATGCCCGCGGTTCACTAGTTGGCGGCAATGGTGTTACCGTTGGTGGCGTTGGAAGTATTACAGGTGTGGCATCGGGTGTTGAGCTTGGTACTTCTGTCGCAGCCGGAGTTGGAACCGTTGGCGTCGGCACCTGCGTTGGCGCTGTTGTTGGCGCTGTTGTTGGCGCTGTTGTTGGCGCTACGGTTGGCGTCGGTGTTGGGGTCATGGTTGGCGTCGGCGTCGGCACCTGCGTTGGTGTTGTTGTTGGCGCTACGGTTGGCGTTGCCGTCGACGTTGGGGTCATGGTTGGGGTTACTGTCGGAATCGGCTGTTCTTCACCCACCAAAAGCACTCGCGATATACTCTTGCCGGTTTTCGAATGGGTCAGCGTCAATGTTAGTTCACCCTTACAGTTCTCCCAGTCGTATATACATACAATCACCTGATTATATTGGCTTTGCCCCTCGTTAATACACTCCTCATCCCAACTGCAGAAAGCCGCTTCCTCTAAATCAACCGCTTCCCCGTTTTCCTTCGTCAATGTCAAATCGTAATCATAAAAAAGTTCCTCAAACGTTGGCTTATAAACCGTACCATCTGCCTTTTTAAATTCAACCGGATAATAATATTCTTTTCCCTGCTGACTGATCACAGATTTTTTATCTGCATCTCCAATCCAATAAAAGTCATCTGCGTCCTCATTTTCCAGTTTTCCGATAATCCAGGAATATATTTCTTCGGTTTTCTTTTTATTTAATTGAAAATTTGTATACTGCGTGCCCTCAATTGTAAAATTCCCACTCGAAGAGGCCTTTGCCTGTATGTAACAATGATTCTCCACAAATCTCGCCATATATTCTGAGCCATTTACGTTTAATTTTGTTAGACCATAGACTTCTCCTTTTATCTCAAGTGTAGTATCATTTCCAACCAAAACGGAGCCACATGTTTGATCCTCGCCGGATACCGTTACACCGGTAAAATTGTTTGCAACACTCGGATTCGTTGACATTTGTCTGAGATCAAGCACCGCATTTTTCTCGCAAAAGACGTTATTTACGTTAAAATCAGCCTCCTTAGGAAGCGTGATCCGCGACTTTTCTGCCATCGTGAGATTATTGATACCGGAAAATGACAAGGTATCAATATGAGCCCCCGCTTTTACATTGACATTCAACTCACCTATCAGATCCGTCTTGTCAAAATCCGTTACATTACTATCTTTTCCCAGTGTAACATTTACATTTCCTGTCAATGTATGACCATCGGCACCCGCTGCATGAATCTCCGTGTCTACCAATTTGGAATCCAGTTCTATATCCACTTTGTCTTGTTCGGAATCGCGATAATAATCTCCTGCATAAATTGCAGCTATCTTAGTCTGGGATATGGGATTGACCACTTTAATCGTTGTGTGGCTTCCCATCTTTCCTTCCTCTCCCTGGTACGCGCCACCGCTGATCAATGGCCTCACATCGTCCTGCAATGTACTGGTTCCTACTCTCGTATCTACCGCATCCAACACCAGCGTATGTCCCGCCGCATAAATTGTTGTCCCACGTGCATTTCCTGCCTGCGGCACCATTTGCAGCCACATATCACGAAACGTAACGTCCGCTCCCAGCTGAATCATACTGCGTATTTTCAAACCTGCTGACGTATCTGAACCAACAATCGTGATATCTTTATCAATAAATAATGGTTTCGGAGATCCGTCTTCGCACGTCTCGTATTTGGTGTAGGAGACTTCACCCACAAGTACAAGTGTCTGTCCCGTCTGAATCTGCTTCAAGGCCGTACGTATATTTTGATACGGTCTTTGGGCGGTTCCGTCACCTTCCGTAAGACCGCCTTCTCCATTTTCCACATAAACCTTAACTTCATCTGCTGCATCCGCCGCCTTAATGCCCATTGGAGCAGCTTGGTTCATAATTAACACTAAAATCAATACTAATACACTTAATTTTTTTCTCATATCACACTTCCTTTTCTGGGGTTATAAGTTTACTTTGCTTCAATGTATCAATAAGACTTCCCACCTTGATTTTGGTATCAAGTTCTTCCTGTATTTCTCGTTTGAGTGCCTCTTGCGGCGTTTCTCCCGGCTCAATTTTTCCACCGGGGAATTCCCAGCTGCCTTTCATATCTCCGTACCCTCTTTGGGTAGCAAAAAGTATTTCTTTTCCTTGTTCATCGACAGCTTCTATAACCACCGCCACTACATGTATCGTCTTCATTTCGTACCTCTATTCATTCACAAAATACTGATAAATATCTTCTCTCACCGGATGACTCATTTGAAGTTGAAAATTCATAATGGGAAGAAATCTTCCTTTGTCATCATACATTGTACTCTTTGCAATATCCTCTTTTTTGTGATACTTCACTATATCTTCGAATTCCAAGTTCTACTATATCTTTCATTTGCCAGATTCTGGGATACAAATTCCAGACAGGCTTCTTCCCTGTCCGTCATTTCTCCGCTATACTCCTTATCAATCATTTTCAAAAAATGATAATAATTTCCTGCGTATTGAATCAAAATGAATCGTACTTGCACCGGGAATAACGCGGCTGCCTTCCCTCAAATATCTTCGGATATTATCTTTATTGTAACTTCTGTCTCCGAATAGTGCAATTGGAATCATGAAATTATTTTTATAATTTCCAATAAAATCGAGAATTACAACACATTCCTTCCCCTCTGCTTTTCGGAGGCCACGCCCCAACTGCTGAATAAATACGATCGGCGATTGGGTTGGGCGAAGCATAATTACTTGATTTACTTCAACAATATCGGTTCCTTCCGAAAAAATATCAACGGTAATCAAATAATCAAGGTAGTCATCGTCTTCCGACTGCACATCCATCGTCAAGCGTTCAATCGCACGTGCTATTTTGCGTTTTTTGTTTCGGCACTTAAAACTTTATACAAAGGAGCTGCCTTTTTCAATATTTATTTTTCCGAAAGTTTTTTTACGCTAACCTCACTGCAAAGATTCCACTTTGTTTTTTCGGATTCTCCTTAAAAATACGCAACCTAACAAACATGCTGCAAATTCTGTAATCGGAAATGCCCACCAAATAAGTGACACCCCAGCCTGCCCATTTTTTACTAAAACAGAAAAAATTTCTGCTAATGGTAAAATAATAATCATCTGCCTGAGAAGTGAAATAACAAGCGATTCCATTCCCCCATCTAACGCCTGATAAATTCCCTGATATGCAACATTAATTCCCGCAAAAAGAAAACTGATGGAAATAATTCTCATGGCTCCGACAAAATACTCTCTGGATGAACCGGCGTTAAACAAGGCAGCAAATTGTCCCGAAAAAACTTCTGTAATAAAAATCCCTAAAATCATCAAGCCAATCGTAAAAATAATACCATATTTCATTCCGTCCTGAATTCTTTTTTTACTTCGCATTCCATAAGCAAATGCAAGAATCGGCGTAATCGCATCCCTCAAGCCAAAAGCAAGGAACAAAACAAATTGCTGCACTTTATAGAAAAGCCCATATGCAGTCTGTGCAGAAGCATCAAATTTCAATATCAGATTCATCACATATACCATAATAGACATAAGTGCCTGTGCAATAATCGCCGGAAGACCGATTGCATAAATTTCTTTTATAATTTTACCATCCGGCTTCATATACTTGAATCCATGTTCAAATTCTTTATTTAATTTGATATGAAAAACAAACAGCAGTACAGCCGAAGCAATCTGTCCAATTACCGTTGCATAAGCGGCTCCCTCCACACCCATTTTCGGAACTGGTCCAATACCATAAATCATAATCGGGTCAAGAATGATATTGATTACCGCACCTGCCACCTGACCAATCGTAGAATACAGTGAGCGCCCCGTCGCCTGCAGTAATTTTTCAAACAAGGAAAAGAAAACAATTCCAAAAGAAAGCACGCAGCAGATTTTAAGGTAACTGGTTCCCATAGAAAGCACTTCCGGATTCGCTGTCTGTGATGAAATATATGCATTCACCCCAACAATTCCAAACAAAAAACAAATCACATAAATAATCACACCCAGAAACAAACTGTTTCCTGCAACCATTGCCGCCTTTTTAGAATCTCCCTGTCCAAGCGTTCTTGCAAGAAGCGCATTCGTTCCCACTCCGGTTCCAATTGCAATTGCAACCATAAGCATCTGCACCGGAAACACAAGTGTAAGAGCATTCAGCGCAGCCTCGCTCCCCTCCTTCATATTGCCAACAAAAGCACTGTCCACGATATTATAAACCGCCTGCAATGCCATCGATAAAATCATTGGAATCCCCATTTGAATCATAAGTTTATAAACCGGCATTTCCCTCATTTTGTTATTTTCAGTCATGTGAATCCTCCTTTTTTCTGCAAAAAAATAGAGCAGCAAAACTGGATTTACGCAATTTTGCTACTCGTTCGTAAGCTATTATATTTCTGATTTTTGAAAAAGTCAAACAAAAATCTTTTACCAGACACCTTCAGGAAATCTTTTTGCGGTAATGCAGATTTCTCCATTTTAAAAAATGCTTCCAGCTGCACAGAGACTGTTTTTCAAATCTTCCCGATATCCAACCTCGCCCTCCCGCAGGGAATTGACGGTCACACAGCTGCTTTCCGGATGCCCGGTCGCATGGATGATCTTTCCATTTCCCAGATAAATCGCCACATGTCCCGGGAAAAAAAGCAAATCACCCGGTTTGGCCTGTTCTATCGGGATTTCATGAACCGGATAACCTTCTTTGATCGCTGCATCCCGCCAGATCAGGATTCCATTTCGAAAATAGCTCATAAACGCAAGACCGGAGCAGTCAATTCCACATGCTGTTTTTCCGCCCCAGCGGTACTGCGTCCCGAGATAGGAATACGCAGTCTGCACGATGCTTTCCCGGAAAGTTTCTTCCGGCCGCTGCAGTGCCCATTTTCTCCACCGCTCCTGTCCCTGGCACGGTTCCAGAAAACGGCTCCGCATGTATCCTTTCCTAAGACCGCCCATTCCATCCGGTAAAAAGACGCGTCGCCAGCCCGGCTGCAGCAGGCGGGCTGCAGCGTTACTATCGCCTAAAGCCGAATCTTTCTCTGCCCAAATCAGACTCCCGGCATACAGTGTCGTGATACGCCTTGCCTGCACCCGCTCCGCTTCCAGCACGTCCGCAATATTCTGGCAAACCTGAAAAAGCTGCATGGCACAACCGGAGTTTTGTGTATCATAGCATGCGCCTGCACCGCCTACACTTTCCACGGACACATACTCTTCTGCCGCAATCCATCCCTCATATCCATAATGTGTCCGGATTTTATAAAAAGCGTTATTCTCTTCCAAAACCTCGTACTGCCATCCAAAGAGAATTTCATCTGCAACGCCGCCATTTTCCGGTGTACCCGCGCCAGGCTGCACGCCTGTAGGCTCTGCACCAACAGCTATACCACAGGCTGCATATGCAGGCGTTTCATACAACGTTATTACCGGTTTCTGGCAAATACCAGGCTTTCGCAACATTTCCTTTTCCCTCTTCTTTCTAGTTCATCGAAAAAACAGATAGGATAATACAATACAAAATTTATGCAATTCAGGCTTCCGGTATACGGAAAGCCTATATGCATCCGTCAACCTATCTGTGCGCATGCGGACGCTGGCTGCACAGCATCGCTTTCCGCGCAATGTATCAAAAGAAGCTGCTGCACATTCGTACAACAGCTTCTCCCACTCCTTGCAATAGAATGCTTCCAAAGCATACATCCTATATTTTTTATCTCATTCCAACTGTTACGATCTCAAAGCCTCTGACAGGAATTTCGTACCAGCCGTCTGCATTTGCAGTTTCGGGACGAACCTCTTCCTCCAGAATATTAGAGAAGTACAGGGTTTCAAAAGAAGCGTCCTTCTTGATGCGCAGAACGGTAGGTTCGCCGGAGCAGTTGACAAAACGTGCCATCCGATCGGTGCCTTCTGCTTTCTCCTTGAAGTTGGAGAACATCATGCGCTCGCCTTCCCAGGTCAGCCAGGATTTTTCAGTCGGCAGGGTTCCTGCATGAACCTTGGTCTGTGCAACTGTATAAGGTACCTGGAACTGATATGCGCTTCTGAAGCTGTTGCTTTCAACCAGATCCCCTGCAAAGAAGGTCATCTCGTACTCTGCGGTGATATGGCGCAGCTGCTGGGACAGCTCGGTGGGGAATACGCCCCAGTCGCCCAGTTCGCCGACACTGCGCAGGATGGTAACTGCCAGTGCATTCTTTTCCTCCGGAAGGATTTCATACTCATACAGACCGATGTTTGCAATGAGCATGCCGCCCTTTTCATCGTTTAAGCCCACAAAGCTCTGCTGATGCTCGCACTTGCAGGGATTCTCCCACAGCTTGCTGTGCTCGTTGGGACGGTTCACCACTTCAAATACGCTGTCTGCATAGTGGTGTGTGCAGGAAATTCCGGTCGGTGCTACCACGCGGATTCTGTGATCCTTTGCAGTGTTATCGAACTCGGTTACAAACCTCACGCTGCGGCTGTCTTTTTCCAGAGTAATTGTGGTGTGCAGAACGATCTGTGTCGTCTCACTGCTTCTGCCGCAGGTACGCTTCATGAATTCTACAAGACCTTCCTGCTCTTCCTTTAACTGATCGTCTGCGGAAACCGGAACGGTCAGCACATTGGTCACTTCCACGCTTGCCGCAAAATCGGTATTTTCCACCAGCTTGATTTCTGCCTTTGTGCCCTTTGTCACAATTGCAGGATTTCCTTTCGGGCAGAAGTAGATGTATTCGTTGCCCGCATCCAGGGTATCTTCAAAATAGCCAAGACCTTCGTAGGTCTTTCCGGTCTGCTTGTCCAGAACATTCAACGTACCATCGTCGTTGATCGCAACCTTCAGGAATTCATTTTCCAGATGACGGTCATCGCTTGCGATGTTGCTGCCCTTTCCAGCTGTCCCAGCGGCTTCTGCAGGAACCAGCGCGTAGATACGGTATCCCAGTGCAGGCAGTTTTTCTGCAAAAAGAGAAACCTTCACCTGTCTTGCCATGTAAGGCTGACGGAACTTGTCATCCGGCAGGTCATAGCCGAATTTTACGTCTGCATCTTCTACCGTTGCTTTCTGTACATTGCCTTCACTGTCCACAACAACGTACTCCGGCAGCTCCCATGCCTTCATATCGCGGCGTCCGTCCCAGAGCCACTTGTTGTAGTCACGCTTTGCATCCAATACGACTGTCACCTTACCGGTGCGCTCGTCGCCAGTGGTGTTGAACACAACAAACGGAACTGCGTTTTCGCCATATTTTTCAAATACAGAAGTATCTGTCAGGTCTGCAACATAAGTAGAAGCATCCTCGGAAAGGGTATGGGCGACCTCGGTGGAACGGTCGAAACGGACTTCGATTTCTTTGTTGACCTGATCCACGCTGCAGCCGCAAATGCTGTCGTGGGGATGGTTCTGCATCAGGATCTTCCATGCATAGTTGAAACGGTCATGGGGATATTCCTTACCGTTTTCTGCTGCACTTATAAGAGATTCTACAATCTGTGAATTTTTCGCAACACGATAAAGTGTCATCTTTATTGAAACAACTTTTTCGTCTTCTCCGGCTTCCTGTAACATCCTTATAAATGGCTGCATTGACTCATATGGATAACTTATAAATCTGTCTGCCTCTTCAACCTGCGAAATAACCGGCTTACCTGATACATACCATGATGGATTTTTCTGAATATGTCTCTCATAAAAAAGATTCTTATTATTTCTCAATGCATCCTGAAGTCCAAACACAAATGACAATTCAAGCGGAGATTCTGAATAATATATCTGCTCATGATTAAGATTAAGCTCTTTACACAGATTATGTATGATTTTCTCATCAAGTACACGCGAATATTCCATTTTTACAGGACAAAGCTTTTTTCTCTGGCGGATAAGCTTCTCCATCATATCACGGTAATCTGTATCTTCATCATCAACAGCTTCATCAACATCAATATCTGCATTCCTTATTATTCTTATTAAAGACTTGCTCTTAATCTGATATTTTTCAAATATTATCGGCATAAAATGAAGAATAAGCTCTTCTACAAGCATATATTTATTTCTTTCAGACGGAATTGAAATAAG
>OGOL01001424.1_pt1 | contig 22350 bp, 21 predicted proteins | sample 1552641 | NCBI WGS metagenome assembly OGOL01 (sample SAMEA2580140, study PRJEB22360) | human gut metagenome | biome: human gut; feature: human-associated habitat; material: faeces | place: Denmark | collected 2008/2010 | reverse complement strand
GACCGCGCGCTTTTGGCGGGACTTCTCGGCATGAAGCCGGACGACCTGCGCATCCCGAACGCCTATGAGGAGGCGAACCGCGCGGGTATGGCGTATTCGTTCCGCACGGTGGAGCTGCGCGACGCGCACCCCAACACCGCGCTTTTGGAGCTGACGGGCAAAAGCGGCAAAAAGCTGACGCTTCAGGCGTCGTCCATCGGCGGCGGCGCGATCGTCGTCAACAAGATCGACGGCATCGACGTAAACTTTACGGGCGACTTCAACACGCTGATCGTCCGCAATCAGGACGAGTCCGGCTCGGTCGCGGCAATCACGTCGATTTTAAGTCAGGTGCACATCAACGTGGCGAACATGAGCGTGAACCGTCACCGCCGCGGCGGTGACGCGCTGATGGTCATTGAAACGGATCAGCACATCAAGCCCCGGCAGGTGGAATTTCTCTCGGAGCTGCCGGGCATCCTGAGCGTGACCTATTACGATAAGGAGGACGATGAAGATGGCGCTGGATTCGATGAAGGAAATCTTTGAGCGCTCGGCGCGGGAGAATATCCCGTTCTGGGAGATCGTTTTGCAGTATGATATGGAGGAGCGCCAGGTGAGCCGTCAGGCCTCGATGGCGAAGATGCTGTCGACCTGGCAGGCCATTCAGGATGCGGCGGACTCCTATACCGGCACGCAGCGCAGCGTGAGTGGTCTGGTCGGCGGCGACGGGCTCAAGATGCGCCTGTACGCGCGCCGCGGAGAGAGCATCGGCGGTGAATTCATGGACGAGGTCATCGTGCAGGCTATCTCCATGGCGGAGTCGAACGCCTGCATGCGCCGCATTGTGGCAGCACCGACGGCGGGCTCGTGCGGCGTGGTGCCGGCGGTGCTGTTGCCGCTGTGCGAGCGCGAGCATTACACGCAGCACGAGCTGCTTGAGGCGCTGTATGTCGCCTCGGGCATCGGCGCGGTGATCGCGTACCGCGCGAGCATCTCCGGCGCGGCGGGAGATCGGTACGGCGTCGGCCATGGCGGCGGGCGCGCTCGTGTCGCTGCGCGGCGGCACGAATGAGCAGATCGGCCACGCCGTGGCGATAGCGCTCAAAAATCTGATGGGCCTTGTGTGCGACCCCGTCGCGGGCCTTGTCGAGGTCCCGTGCGTCAAGCGCAACGTCATCGGCGCGGTGAACGCGATCTCCGCGGCGGATATGGCGCTCGCGGGCATCGAGAGCCGCATCCCCGTCGACGAGGTCATCGACGCGATGGGCGAGGTCGGACGGCGCATGCCGGTCGAGTTCCGCGAGACGGCGCTCGGCGGTCTGGCCGCAACGCCGACCGGTAAGGCGGTCAAAGAACGCATGCCGCACGGCGCGCAATAAGTATCGTTCATTAAAGTGAGAAAAATGACTTCCGTTCAGGGAAAACCTGAACGGGAGTCATTTTTATGAAACCGCACAGAGATACGGGTTGTTCCGTATTTATTGGGATACGAAAAAATATAAGACTTATAAGGATAATCAATCGACAATTTTGAAGTAATTTGTTGAAAATGCCTTAAAAGATACGGTATAATCGCCGTCAGGATTAGATAGGAGGGCAACCATGAAACCTGACACAGAAAAGATCCTGAGCATTCTTGCCTCGCATGAGAATGACCCATCGAATCTCATCGCGATTTTGCAGGATGTTCAGGCGGAGTACAACTATTTAAGCGAAGCAAACCTGACGCTTATCGCTGACACGCTCGGATTAAGCGTGTCGAAGGTGTACAGCGTGGCGACGTTCTACGAGAACTTCTCGCTCGAAGCCAAGGGGAAGCACATTGTCAAGGTCTGCGCGGGCACGGCGTGCCACGTGCGGAAGTCCGGGCCGATTTACGATGCGATCTATGAGTATCTGGGTCTGCACGGAAAGAAAAAGACCTCGGACGACGGCCTCTTCACGCTCGAAACGGTCGCGTGTCTCGGTGCCTGCGGTTTGGCGCCGGTCATGACCGTGGACGGCGAGGTGCATGCCAAGATGGACCCCGAGCGCGCCATCGAGCTGCTTGAGTCCATCCGCAAAGAGGAGGTGCGAGCGTGAGCAAGCTGACAAGAGAAGAATTCCGCGTCCTGCGCACAAGAGCGGAGCACGACCTCGCGCAGAGCCGCGAGGTGCCGTCCATCCTCATCTGCGCGGGCACGGGTTGCATCGCCGGCGGCGCAATGAAAATTTACGACAATTTCAGATCCGAGTGCGAGGCGCGCGGGCTGAAGGTCTACGTCGGCTTAAAGCACGACTCAGACGAGGAAAAGAGCCTGCACGTCAAAATGAGCGGCTGCCACGGCTTTTGCGAGATGGGCCCGCTCGTGCACATCGAGCCGATGGGCGTGATGTACATTCACGTCAAGCCCGAGGACTGCCACGAGATCTTAGAGAAGACCGTGCTCGGCGGCGAGGTCATCGACCGTCTGGTCTACCATCTCGACGGCACAGCGTACCCGAAGCAGGAGGATATCCCGTTCTATAAAAAGCAGCACCGTGTGGTGCTGGAAAACTGCGGCACGTCGGACGCCGAGGACATCGAGGAGTATATCGCCAAGGGCGGCTACAGCGCGTTTGAAAAGGCGCTGTTCGAGATGACGGACGAGCAGATCTGCCGCAATATTCTCGATTCCGGCCTGCGCGGCCGCGGCGGCGGCGGATTCCCCGCCGGACGCAAGTGGGATGGCGCGCGCAAACAGAAGAGCGCGAAAAAATACATCGTCTGCAACGGCGACGAGGGCGACCCCGGCGCGTTCATGGACCGCAGCGTGATGGAGGGCAACCCCCACAGCGTGCTCGAGGGCATGATGATTGCGGGTCTCGCCGTCGGCAGCGACGAGGGCTATATCTATGTGCGTGCGGAGTATCCGCTGGCAGTGAACCGCCTGAAAACGGCCATCGCTCGCGCCGAGGAGATGGGCCTTCTCGGAACGAACATCCTTGGCAGCGATTTCAATTTCCGCATCCACGTCAACAAGGGTGCGGGCGCGTTCGTCTGCGGTGAGGGCAGCGCCCTGACCGCGTCGATCGAGGGCAATCGCGGCATGCCGCGCGTCAAACCTCCGCGCACCATCGAGCATGGCCTGTGGGCAGAGCCCACGGTGCTCAACAACGTGGAGACGTTTGCCAACGTCCCGCTCATCATCAAAAACGGCGTGGAGTGGTACCATAGCATCGGCACGGAGAAGAGCCCCGGCACGAAGGCCTTCGCCCTGACGGGCAATGTGGTCAACACGGGCCTTATCGAGGTGCCGATGGGCACGACCATCCGTGAAGTCGTTTTCGACATCGGCGGCGGCATTCCCGACGGCAAGAAGTTCAAGGCCGTGCAGATCGGCGGCCCGTCCGGCGGCTGCTGCTGCGCGAGCGACGAGCATCTTGACCTGCCGCTCGACTTCGACTCGCTCAAGAGCATCGGCGCCATGATCGGCTCGGGCGGCCTCGTCGTCATGGATGAGGACACCTGCATGGTCGAGACCGCGCGCTTTTTCATGCGCTTTACGCAGAACGAAAGCTGCGGCAAATGCGTTCCCTGCCGTGAGGGTACAAAGCGCATGCTGGAGATTTTGGACCGCATCATCGCAAACGAAGGAAGCCTTGAGGACCTTGACCTTTTGCAGGAGCTCTCCAAGACCATTTCGGAAACGGCGCTGTGCGGCCTCGGCCAGAGCGCGTGCAAGCCCGTACAGAGTACGCTGCGCCACTTCCGCCAGGATTATCTGCGTCATGTGGTCGACCACCACTGCCCGATCTGCAACGGCCGCAAGCGCCGCCTTGTCATCAAGCCTGAGCTGTGCAAGGGCTGCGGCAAGTGCAAGCGCAACTGCCCAATGGAGGCCATCTCCGGCGAGATCCGCATGCCGCACACCATCGACAATGATAAGTGTATCCACTGCGGCGCGTGCTGGGGCGCGTGTCCGTTCGGCGCGATCGACGCCATTGAAGAGGAGGGCTGAGACATGGCAAAAGGTATGATGATCGTTGACGGTCAGCGCGTCAACTTCGATGGGGAAAAGAACGTGCTCTCCGTCATCCGTAAGGCCGGTATTGAAATGCCGACGTTCTGCTATTACTCCGACCTCTCCGTTTACGGCGCGTGCCGCATGTGCGTGGTGGAGGATGAAAAGACCGGCAAGATCGACGCGAGCTGCTCGATGGAGCCGCGCGACGGCATGCGCATCAGCACGAACAGCGCGAGACTGCTCAAGCACCGGCGCGTTATTCTGGAGCTGCTGCTCGCCTCGCACAACTGCAACTGCACCACCTGCGAAAAGAGCGGCCACTGCCGCTTGCAGGAGCTTGCCCAGCAGTTCGGCGTGCGCAAAATTCGCTTCCCCGATACGCGCGAGCACTACGAGATCGATAGCTCGTCGCCTGCGGTGCTGCGCGACCCGAACAAGTGCATCCTCTGCGGCGACTGCGTGCGCGTGTGCGAGGAGATGCAGGGCATGGGCATTTTGAACTTTGCCTACCGCGGCAGCAATTTACAGGTCATGCCCGCGTTCGACCGTAAGCTCGCCGAGACGAAGTGCGTGAGCTGCGGCCAGTGCGCGGCGGTGTGCACCACCGGCGCCATCACGGTGAAAAACCAGATCGGCGAGGCGTGGCGTGCCATCCACGACCCCAGCAAGCGCGTCGTCATCCAGATCGCGCCCGCAGTGCGCGTGGCGGTGGGCGAGGCATTCGGCTTCTCTGCCGGCGAAAATGTGCTCGATAAGCTCGTCACGGCGCTCAAGCTCATGGGCGTGGACGAGGTGTACGATACGACGTTCGGCGCGGACTTTACGACGATCGCCGAATCCGAGGAATTCCTCGAGCGCCTGAAAAACGGCGGCCCGTTCCCGATGTTCACCTCCTGCTGCCCGGCGTGGGTGAAATATCTCGAAAACGAGAACCCCAAGTATTTGAAGAACATTTCTACCTGCAAGTCGCCCATGGAGATGGTGGGTGCGATCTTCCGCGACAAGTACGCTGCGAAGGACGCAGCCGACGGCCGCACGACCTACCATATTGCCATTATGCCCTGCACGGCAAAAAAGATGGAAGCAGCGCGCCCTGAGTTCGTCCACGACGGACGGCCTGATGTTGACCTTGTGCTCACCACGCGCGAGGTGATCGACATGATGCAGGAGACCGGCATTCAGCTCTCCGAGCTGGAGCTGGAGTCCCCTGATATGCCCTTTGGCCTCGGCTCCGGCGCCGCGATCATTTACGGCACGAGCGGCGGCGTGGCCGAAGCGGTCGTGCGCCACTGCCTGCCCGATAAGAGCAAAAACGCCCTGCGCGAGATCAGCATCCTCGGCCTGCGCGGCGACGCGCCGATCAAGGAGGCGAGCGTGACGATCGGCGACACCGAGCTCAAGCTCGCGGTCGTCAACGGCCTTGCCAACGCAAAAAAGCTCTTAAAGGAAATCGACGAGGGCAAGAAGTTCTATCACCTTATCGAGGTGATGACCTGCCAGGGCGGCTGCGTCGGCGGTGCGGGCCAGCCCTACGGCCTCAAGAAGAGCAAGGAAAAGCGCGGCGACGGCCTGCACCTTTCCGACAACGCGGCAATGTTCAAGCGCGCGGAGCGAAACCCCGTGGTCGCCCAGATGATGGCGGAATACGGGGAAGAGCGGTGCCATGAGCTACTGCATGTGACTTACACAAACAAGTGACATAAGTCACTTGTTTGTGTAAAAGATTCACTGCGTTCTGTGCCTCGCCCTTGGCTCGACACTCACTCCGTGCAAAGTGTATTTACTGACGCACATGTCGTCAGTAAATACGGATTAGAAAATGTTTCGCGCCTACGGGCGCGAAATGAGGTGCGAATATAAAAAAGGAGCTGAATGCCAAAGTTACCTACGCATAAGGACAACATTTCAAATTACCGTTCAAGTAGCATTGAAAAAGCCACTGACTCTGAATTATTCAGGGTCAGTGGCTTTTCGTTGAAAACGAGGCTGCATTCTGGTACAATCTATGTGTATAAAAGGAACTTCTCATAATTGCACCTTACAGAGCTTGTTTATGTAACCGTTGTAATACTGCAAGACCTGTTCCACGGCCCCGGCATCACCGGCGCGGGCCGCCTCGATCACTGCAAGGGGCAAAGGCTCCTTATATCTGGCCTGCTTCATTCTGCAATACCTCCCGTCAGTCTTGTTCTCATGGTTTGGTACAAAATAAGCATAGCACCCGAAGCGGATAGGAAGCCTCGGAGGCTATGCTTATTTTTGTTATAATGGGAGGGCAATGGATGGACGGTCTCTTTGATGAGCCAAGCGCTCGAGCTGTAAACAGTCCTCCGCCCTCTTGTTATAAAGATTCGATTGAGCAGGTTGCTCCGGCTATGCCGCGTGCGCGTCACGAACCAAATTGAATCGTAATAAGCCGGTGCGGAAGCATTGCAATATTTTATCAGGAAAGAAGGAATGCCCATGCTCAGTATCGGGATCGATGTGTCCAAAGGAAAAAGTACCGTGTGCGGAATGAAGCCAGGGGGAGAGATCGTGTACGCTCCGTTTGAAGTTCAGCACACAATAGAAGGAATGTTGGAGCTCGTATCACTGCTGCGCAGCAGCTGCGAAGAGGTTCGTGCCGTTTTGGAAAGCACCGGCAGCTACCATTGCCCGGTGGTGGCTGCTTTGTTGGAGAACGGAATATTCGTCTCCGTCGTCAATTCGCTGCGGATGAAGCGGTTTTGCTCACAAAGTATCCGCAAGGTGAAGACCGATCGAATCGACGCCATGCAGATCGCTTTGTACGGTTTGGCCTATTGGCAGGAACTTCAACCGACCAAGCTGCCGGAGGATACATATCGGGAGCTTCAGCTTCTGGCGCGGCAGTATTACCAGATGACCTCCCTTCTGATCAAAGCAAAGGTCGATTTTAACGCCATCTGTGACCAGGTTTTGCCCGGTATGCAGGAGCTCATGAACGACCATGCAGGGCGGCACAAGCTTTCGGACTTTGTCCTGCGGTATCGTCACACCACTCACATCCTCGAAATGGGAGAAACGCGCTTTCGGAAGGATTATTGCAAATGGGCTGAAAAAAAGGGATACCGCAATTGCGAACGTATGGCAGCACTCATCTTTGCCACAGCTCAAAACGGTATCCCTGTGCTTCCCAATGCACCATCCACGCAGATCGTCATTACGGAAGCGATACGAGTCCTCCACACAGTGGAGGCGTCCCGTGACGCTATTTTAACACAGATGCAAGCTCTCGCCAAGACTCTGCCGGAATATTCTCTCGTGCGCGAAATGCCCTGCATCGGGGACACGCTGGCTCCGCGCCTGATCGCGGAGATCGGAGATGTCCGACGCTTTCACAGCAAGCGGGCTCTCATCGCATACGCCGGCATCGATGCGCCGCCGTACCAGTCCGGCAAATTCTGCGCGAATAACCGGCATATCTCCAAGCGGGGAAATCGCTATCTGCGTAAGACCGGGTACGAAGTCATGCAGAGCTATGTGATGCACAAACCGGCAAACGACCCGATTTTTACATTCATTGAGAAAAAACGCGGTGAAGGGAAAAGCGGTAAACTCGCTATGGTGGCGGGCCTGAATAAGTTCCTCCGAGTCTATTATGGCAAGGTCACAGAGCTCTACCGCAGCTTGCCGGCAATAGAATGAGCTGAGATCTCCAATACTTTATTTGAGGCGGCCAAGCGATCCGCTTTGCCGCCTCTGCTTTGCTATACTCTTTTTCTGCCTATAACTTTTTTTAATTAGGGCTTGACTTTTTAGCAGGTTTACAGCGGTGCGATTTTTGAACGGTCAAGAAGCCTTTTCATTGACTACAGCGGCGCAAAATATACACGTTTTCCTCCGAAAATCGCCGCTGCTCAAAGAGCACTTTTTTGAGTTGTTGAAAACTGCGATTTCCTCAAACGCCTGCGGAACGTCCACCTTGAAAAGTCCGCCGCCACGGGCCTTTTCCGTGCCTGACGTTCACCTATGACTGCGAAAGTGCCTCTCAAGGTGCACCTTAGACTGCGGTTCCAAAACCTCGGAAAGCCCCGCACTGCGGGGCTTTGTGGCCGGGCTGCGGGCGCTTGCGACTGCGGCCCTTTATCTTGTGCTAAAATCGAACGGCCTCCGCCACTCGAAAAACCTTCCTGTAAAGTTTGGCTTTTCGCCCAGGACCGTTCCCGCGAATATCGCCAAAAAGTTACCGCTACAACTCCGTCCCAAACCGCTTTTCATCGCGTTTTTCAACTTCTCGCACAAACGGCCCACGTTTGCTTTCACTCCCGAAAGCGGGTACACACTCGCCTTTCAGAGAAAAATCGCACACAAGGGCACACACGCCGAAACAGGGGTGTTTTGGATGGGGGTGGTATCACTACCCTCGGATCGTTTTGCGCGGATCGGAAACCTTGCGTGGCCAGGGGGGTAGAACGGCAAACTTTGCCGCTTTTGGGTCTTGGCCGGGGGTGCTCCCAAAGAACGCAGAAAGCCTTCGGAACAGCGATGCGCTCATGCGCGTCGCTGTTCCGAGGCGTCGCGGCCCCGCTGGGCTGCGTGGTCTTTTTTCGTTTCTGACGAAATTACGGCTTGTACGCCCTATTCCAGAAACTTCTTTCAGTTCTCCAGACGCTCCAGCTTGTGCTGTTCCTGCGCAAGCTGCTTTTCCACTCGCTCTTTCTCGGCTCGGAGCTGTTCAAGGGTTTTCAGTTTTGTCATTGTGCTTGACCCCTTTTCTTGATTTTGGGGATAAAAAAGGCCGTTAACTATTCGCATAGTGCGACCAGTCAACGGTCTGATTTTCGATGTTCATTTTTTGTGTTCAGTTCAGCAAACCGGAATTTGTCGCATCTTCACTTCCTTATTGCCTGCTCCATCAGGCCGCCTTCATAAAGGCCGCACAGAAAGCTGAAATTGTTACTGGTTAAAGCAATCACGAATTGAAGTAGACAACTCTTCATATCCTTTCAATATTTCTTCTTTATGTGCCTGCATTTCTTCATTCATTTTTGTATAGTCCAAACAGTTCTGATAACCTGCCTCACCCCAATATAGAACATTTTTGTCGGCATTATATAAAAGCCTGTCAGCACGTTCAATGGAGAAATTCTCAGCATTTTCAAACTTTATCGTCTGGTCAGCAGTATATATTATTTCGATAAAGCAGTCTGTATCATTCCAAATTTCACCTTCAGAAGTTTTTTGGATTTCCAGCAAATGACCGCCGCAATTGGAAATCTGACTTGCAAAAGAGCGGTATTGATAGGAATCAATGCTAATGCTCCGTTCTTCTCCCTCAGAATAAACATTGATTTCAGCAATGCTATTTTCGACAGCAGACAGTCCATCCGGTAGCTGTTTTTCATTGTCCCCCACTGCATAAATTCCAATCAAACAAAGTACAAGGGTCAAACATAGTGTAACAATGGAAACAACTGCTTTTCGGCGATTTGTCTTTCTTTCGCATATGGCGGTACAGACAATATAGCCTGAAAATCCGCCCAAGGTATTGATTAGAAAATCTTCCATTTCCGCATATCTGCCGCCAAACAACTGTAATAGTTCAATCAAGAATGAGATTAAACCGCTAATAATCGCCACCTTTTTCCAATTCCCTCTACAGGAACGAAAAATAAGCGGCAACAAAAAACCAAGAGGAAAAAACAAAGCGAAGTTAAGCAATATAGGGACAATAGAACTCCCAATAAACGGAAGCAAATTATAATTGAAAGGACCATTCAGACTATAACTTAGTGTGAAAACCCCGTTAGGTTGAGAAGCGTAACGCAGTAAATGCAGAATATTCCCTCAAACATATAATTCCATGAGATAGTTCTGCGTTTTTTGAAAAGATACAGCAACACAAAAATAACAATATAAATTATGATACCTAAGAAAACCGATTCTTTAAGTGCTTGTATACCTTTTATCATATAATTCATACTATCACCTTCCCTCAAGAAATCGGGATTTGTTCCTCAATTTTGCATTCAAATTATACCATAAAACTTGTGAACAATTCTACCGCAGCTTTGGAATATATGAGAAAAGTCCGAACAGTTTTCTGCCCGGACTTTCTCGCTCAATCGTAAATCAATTCTGCTCTGGAGGTCAACGGTATTCGGCTGGACTGCACTAATGATGAGGTCGTCGAGGTCGGTCTTGCTGTCGCCTCCGGCGCGATGGACGACGAGACGCTGTTGGGGTGGGTGCGAGTGCACTGTGTTTGACCCAGTTTTGACCCAGAATCCGAAAAAAGCGGGCAGGTCTGGACGGAAATAATGGAAAATCTGTCGAGTGAACAGCACTAAAAAGCACAAATCGGAGCCGAAATGGTTCCAATTTGCCCTTGAGACAACCTACGGACCAGAAGGCCGTGGGGTCGAATCCCTCACGGCGTACCAAAAGTCATCGAAATCGTCTGATTTCGATGACTTTTGCTTTTCATAAGTTGCTATTTTCGGATGTTGCTTTTTCCTGACCCAAACGCTTACCCCAACGGGACAGTGGAAAGGTCTATACCGCACGGGATAGGATATTGCCCATCGTTTGCGCCACCTTGAGCTGCGCGTCGGTGGTGACGTGGGCGTAGGTGTCCAGCGTAAAGCCCGCGGAGTAGTGGCCGAGCATACTGCTGGCGGTCTTGACGTCCACGCCGTTTTGCAGGGCCATAAATAACCTTCCCGGACGCCGTATTTGCTGATGATCAACTGCTGCGCCCCGAACAGATGAAATACGTGCTGCAAAATGAGCAGCCCCGGCACCAGCGTGTGAATGCGCTCGGCTTCCAGCCGCAAAATCAAGTCGCTGGCCGCCTTTTTGCCGCTGCAAAGGAACGCGCACAGCGCATCGAGCTGTTCCGCCGTGATGCTGTGGCAATCGTCAGAGATCTTGCAATAGTGCTGTGCCAGCTTGAGCGCGGCGCGCGCCGTACCGCCGACGCCGATCAGGAGCGGGTGCGATGCGATTGCGTCCTCGCTGAGATCGATCGTCTGCGAAATTTCCTGCCGCAGGCGCTTGAGCGAACCCTCCCCCGGCAGTATTTTCTTGACACAACGGCGGTACAGACTCAGCGAGCCAATGGAGAAGCTGGCAAAGTTTACAGGCGTTCCGCCGTCAAATGTGACGATCTCCGTGCTGGCTCCGCCGATATCCAGAAACGCGCCGCTGCTCAGGCGAAGCTCCTGCATCGTGCCCGCGTAGCCGAAGAGCGCTTCCTCCTCGCCGGAGATAACCTCCACGAAGTAGCCGGTGGCCGCGTGGATGACGGATAATGCCTGCTCCGTGTTGGATATATTGCGCAGCGACGCGGTGGCAAACACGCTGATGCGGTCGATCGCCAGCGTTTGCAAGATACCGCGGAAGGTCAGAAGCCCGGCGCAGGCGCACTCGATGCCCTCGGCGCTGAGCCTTCCGTCTTCTACGTATCCGGAGAGCCCTGCCATGATCTTTTCGCGGAAAAGAATGTGGAAGCTCTGTCCCTCCGTTTTGTAGAGCGTCAGGTGAATCCGCCGCACGTTCCGCCGCTTTTCTTGCCTTTGCGGGTGTCAAGTCGGCGGGCGCTGTCCAAGTTGTGTATTTTCTGATTTGCTTGCCGCGCACATCACGCTCTAAACAGACAGTGAAGCGGAAAGAAATAACCTTGCCGTTTTTCTTGTTTTCTCGAAAGTTCGCCATTGAAACGCACCCTTTCATTTCTGGCGTATCAATGACTTTCACGCGCTATTTTCACAGTTGTGCGCTTTTTTGTGCGCTTTTGGAGTTTTCGCGCATTTTCGTACTACGCATTTCGCTCTCAGAAATTGTAAAAAATACTTGAAATCATGCGATTTCAAGTATTTTTACTGGTCCGAGTGTAATTATAGGATTTCGGAAAACGCAGATATATCAACGGTTTGCTGGCAGTCGGCAAGAGGTATTTATTCTAAATACATAGGCAGTGCGCATTTCTATAAATGTACGCTGCAAACTTGCTGTTGAATTTTACAGCAAAATGGGATATACTATGTTTGAAAGGAGCTGATAGATAATGCCGAACATTAAACCCATTTCTGACCTGCGAAATTACAGCGAGGTACTGCATGATGTGACTGTGGGCGCTCCTGTCTTTTTGACGAAAAACGGGCGCGGGCGGTACGCTATCGTGGATATGCAGGACTATGAGAGAACACAGGCGACCATCCGCCTGATGAATGAGCTTGCAAAAGGCCGCCACTCCGGCGAAACAGAAGGCTGGCTGACACCGGACGATATGAGGGCGCACTTCCGCGCAAGAGCGAATGAAGAATAAAATTCATTATTCACCCGAGTCCCGTCGCGATTTGGATGATATTTGGGATTACATCGTATTGGAACTTCAGAATCGTTCTGCTGCGGAGCGCGTGATAGATCACATTATGAACGCGGTTGACCCGTTGAAAAATTTCGCAGAAATGGGATCCCCGTTATCCTCCATTGCAGATGTAGGAACAGACTATCGTTTTCTTGTCAGCGGCAATTATATGGTATTTTACCGTGTGCAAGGTTGCGATGTCTACATTGACCGCGTTCTCTATGGACGAAGCGATTATATGAGCAGCTTGTTCAAAGACTCGCTGCGCGAGGAAACAACCGAATAAAATTAAAAATCGGCAAGTTTCTACAGAAACTTGCCGATTTTTGGCTCAAGTAGAATTATAAGATTTCATCAAATCAAAAGGATAAAAAAGAGTATCGGACGGAAACAATCAGTATTCCAATATATTAGCCTATCTGTCTCAACAAATCTCTGACGACACTTTCAATCCGGTCAATTTCGTCTGCAGGAAGACCCCCTGTATGCATAATTATATTGCGAGACATTTCCAAATCATCCATGCGAGACATGAGCCATGCTTGGTTAGGAATTATATCCGAAAAGTTATCCCAATTAGCAATAACGATTTGCCTTAGATTTCCAAGCATAGTATTGAAAAAACGAGCGGGAGACAAATAAAATGTTCTCATATCAGCAAGCAGTGAAATAAAAGTAACCTTAAAATATCTGCCGGCGACGCAAAAAGGCAGGTACTCGCTAAGTGCCTGCCTTTATTAATCCTGCTCTCAATCCGCGCCCTGCGTGGACTCTGCGCAGCGGGCGACGAACGACGCGACTGTGTCATCGGCGCTTGCGATGCTGCCGTCCAGCAGTTCGTTTGCCGCATGGCTCAGGAGCGTGCCGATGTAGGGCGGAACCGTTCCATCGATGACGACCTTCATCTCCACCTTATCGATATCGTTCAGCGCGGTGTAGCGCTCATCCGTCGTTTCCTTAGCAACAGAGGAAACGCCCTTGATAGAAGCAAACGTGTTCAGCTCGTCCTGACGGGCCATAAAGCGCAGAAATTCGACCGCGTAGCCCTGCGCGTCACTCTCCTTTTTGACCGCAAAGCCGTACCACAGCTCGACATATTCGTAAACGCCGCCATCGCCCATCGGGGCATACATGAACTCATACTCGAACGGATCTGCGCTGAACGTCTCGGACTTGGTTTGGGTCCTGCGAAATGCGCCGGGTCTGAGCGAAACAGATGAAGCGTGGTCTGAAAAGCTGCTGCCTGCGAACGCCCCGGAAAAATGCTATATGCCGCAATAACAGAAGGCCGCCATCTCAATGAGCTACTGCTCACCGAGATGGCGGTTTATATGCTTACTGCTCAAATTCCTTCGACCAGTCGCGGTTCTCACGCTTGGCGGTCTGCGTTTCGTGAACGCCGTCCGCCTTGCGCTCGTACTCGTGCGAGTTCGTCGCCTCCTGGATCGCAAGATAGCCCCAGAAGGTCTCCGGATTGTCCGGCCAGACGATCTGGTTTGCGAGCAGGTCGCTCTCCTTCTCCGGCAGGCGGTGCAGCACGCGGTTCAGAAGCGTCGCTGTCTCGGCGCGGGTGAGGTTGCTTTCCGGACAGAACACCGTTTTGCTGCTTCCTTCCACCCAGCCATTGCCGTAAGCCTTGCCGATCGCATTCTCGGCCCAGTGGCCGGAAATGTCGGTGAACGGCGTGTCGGCCGACTTGGCAGTCTCGTCAAAGCGCGATCATCGCGGCGAATTCCGCGCGCGTGATGGGTGCGTTCGGACGGAACGTGCCGTCGGGATAGCCGCTGATGACACCCATCTTCGAGAGCGTGGACACCGCCGCGGCGTACCACGCAGTATCCGACACATCGCTGTAAGCGTTGTCCTTCGTCAAATTCTGCATGCGCACATCGTCCTTGAGCAGGCGGAAGAGCACGGTCGCCACCTCGGCGCGGCTGATGCTTCCGTTCGGGCGCACGGTGCCGTCCTCATAGCCCACGAGATAAGCGTAGTGATCGTCACCGTTCAGGATCTGAGGGATAGGCGCCAAGGTGACTGTATCCTGCTTGGGTTCGGTGGGCTTTGCCGGTGTCACCGGAATGCGGGAAAATCTTGCCGTGTAGGTACTGCTGTGCCAGACGCTGCCGTCTTTCACCGGCACATAGGTCAGCTCTCTGGACAGCAGCGTTCCGTTTTCACTGTACCAGCCGTCAAAGGTGCAGCCGCTCTTCGGCTGCGCGGTCGAACCGCGGGCCTTTTCACCGCTCGCTGCCAGGATATCCTCCGATGCAAGGCTCACCGTGCCAAGCGTCTCATCGGCGCTCACATAGCTGAGCGTGACCGTATTCTCTTTCCACACGGCATAGAGCGTCGCTTCCTTTGTTCCCTCTGGGAACGCCTTTTCAAAAAACATGCTTGCCTGATCGCTGTAATCTGCCTGCTGCGCGGCAGCATTCTTCGCCCAGCCCACAAAGCTGTAACCATCGCGTGCAAAAGCGCATTCCGTCAGCGCCTGCGCGTCGCCGTGCGAGAAGGTCTGGTCCTCCATCGTACCCGTGCCACCGTTGACATTGTAGTGCAGGGTATAGCGCTCGGCGTGGAACCAGGCAATATATCTCGCTCTCTCGTAGCGCCCGTTTACCTGCCACGGTACAAAACGCAGTTCTTCCGACACCTTCTGATTCGCCGCGTTATACCAGCCGTCAAACACGCTGCCTGCGTGCGGCGTCGCCGTTGCACCGAGCAGCGTTCCCGTCTCGGGATTCGTGCTTTCGGAAACGCCCGCAGCCTGCACCGCCGTATCCTCGCTGTTCAGCGCAACCTCGCCCAGCTGCTGCGGGTAGGCCGTATAGGTGACCGTTACATTGGGAAGCGGTTCCCACAACGCATAAAGCGTAATGGTTGCTTCATTTTTTATCGGCTGTCCCTGATACGTCACAACGCCCTCAAACAATGCGCCGTCGCGATATGCCATCGCACCGTTCTCGTACTCTGCCCAGCCCGCAAAGCTGTAGCCCTTACGCGTAAAGGCGTTTTTATTCAGGTATCGTGCCGTTTCCTCGTCCCGTTGCGGCGTGCGAAAGGTCTGATTTTCCATTTCCCCGCTGCCGCCGTTGGCGTTGAACTGAACCGTAAACGCATTCGGCGCAAACTGTGCAATATAACGCACGATGCTGCCCTCTTGTCCAACGTTCAAATCGGCAGCCGACACCATCAAATCAGCGTTCGTCCCTGCCGATTCTCCGTTTTCTTTCACCCAGCCGGTGAAGTGGAACCCGGCGGCTGCCTCTGCCTGAGAAGTCACAGCATCGCCTGTAATTCCCGTTTGGCCCTGATTCACATAAAAGGTTCCGCTGTGCTTGGTCACCGTTCCCCAGCTCAGGTTGTTGACCGTAAATTCCACCGTGATCTCCGCCAGCGGCTTATAAATGGCATACAGCTTCACCTGCTGCCCATTCTGCGACACCCCGAGCGTTTCCTCGTTCACACTGTCGCCCGGCTGCTGCGTTTGCTGCGCATTGGTCGACAGTCCCCAACCGGCGAAATAGGTTCCCTTCGGCACCTGCACATCATCCGGCAGCGCTTGCAGCGTGATCGACACGCCAAACGGAATACCGCTCTGTGTTGTATCACAGCCGCTCTTTTTCTCAAGCGCGGAATAGTCATAGCTTGTATGCCCTTTCGGTGCCGTGCCGCCGCCGCCATTCAGATCATACACCACCGTGTAGGTCTTTGGGGTAAACGTCCACTGGCCGGTGAGCGTCAGGTTGCTGCTGGGCATGGTAAACTCCCCGCCCGCTGCAACGGTCCCACTCGTCGTGTCGCTGCGCTTCCAGCCGTCAAAATGCCATGTGCCCTTCAGCGTCTCGCTATCGTTCACAAAGAGGCTGCCATCTGTATAGGCAGGACTCTGCGCGGCAGTGACTCCTTCCGCGCGGTAATGCATTTCTACCTGCGGCGGCTGGGCAAGGCCGCTCGGCGTCCAGCAGTTTTCCCCGGCCGACTGATATCGCAGCTCATACTGCACATTGGGCACAAATGTCCAGCGGCCATACAGCACGCGGTCTGTCGTCACGTTGATCAGCTCCGTCAGGCGGATCACATCGCTGTCCTTTCCGTCGCGCCAGCCGCTGAATACCCATTCGCCCGGCACATTGCTATTCCCGTCCACGCTGCCCGTTCCCTGCACCGTCGTCTGTTTGGCGACATACATCTGCGAAATGGGGTATGTGCCGCCGTCGATCACGGTACCTTTTTCCGGCAGTTCCATGTTTGGATCTGGACAGGCCGACGTATCCCATAGATACGTCACCGTATGCGTGCGGGCAAAGCGGGCGTAGACGGTCTGCACGCCCTCACGCTCCACCGTATAGCGGTGCGTTGCCTCGGTGCTGACCAGCTGATAGGTTCCATTGTCGATCTGCTGATACCAGCCGATAAAGCAATATCCGTCGTTTGCCCTTGCCGTTGCGCTCACGCGCTCGCCGGTATCGGCATAATAGTCGGTGGCGATGTCGTTTCCGTTTGCGCTGCTGCCGTCCACAGTCACCTGCCCGCAGCCTCTGTCGTCCACAAAACTGCTGCCGTTCTGCACCTGCGTGATAAAGCGCTGTCGCCACTTCCACTGCGCCACCAGCGTCGCGCCGCCGGTCACCATGGTGCTGCTCACGGCCTCACCGGTGGAAATATTAGTTCCATTCCCACTGAAAGTAAGCGTATTCGTTCCCTTATCGTAGGTCACGGTATGCACTGCCGGCAGAAGCACTCTGTTTCGTGCCAGCAGCCAGCCCTGAAACTGCCACGTATTTTCACAGCCCGCAGGTGCCTGCGCCGCGTGCGAGGTATATTCTGTCTGCCCCGTAGCAAAGGAGACGGTATCCGTCGGCTCCGCCGCACCCTCAGTATGAACATATTTCTGGCCGCCGTTGGCCTCATATATGACCATAGGCTTTTTGACAAAGACCAGCACGATATCCGCCGGTTCCTCCACAGGGTGCTCATAAGTATAGGTTCTGTCATCTTCATTCCAACTCCAACTCGCTGCGGGAATAAACTCCTTCTCCAGCCCGGTCTGCGTCTGGCGCGTGACATACGCGCCGACAAACTGAACATCGTCGCTTTTCGGTTTGACCACCTTCACCGTGATGGGGCTGCCGTTAGCCACTACCAGCTCTCGCATACTGCTGCCGATCTCGTAATACTCGCTTCCTTTGTCGCCGGTCGGAACGATGATAAAGCCCGATCCCCCCGCCGTGGCCGCCGCCGTGATGGTCTGATAAAGGCTGAAATGAATATTGTCGATCAGATTACCGAGCGTCTTATTACTCGTCGCCGAAGAATAGGAGCAGAAGGCAAAAACGGTCTCCGTCTGCCCGTCTGGCACGGCGTAGCGGCAGCTATACGCAAGCTTCCCCGCCGCATAGGCCGGGCTGTTTGTGCCGTAATTGTCCCAGGCGTCGCTATTCGTGCCGATGATCCAGACATTCCATTTCTCCGTGTACACGTCAGACGGCGAAGCACTGAACGCACTATCCCCGATATCATTCTGGAAGCCGCCCTTTGCGGCAAACTTTTTGGAGTAGACCGTGATCTTCTGCGTACAGCCCGTTTGCGGAATGTCTACTGCGTTCTGGCGCACCCAGTCCGTCATCTGCATGAATTGGTCCTTGCCATCCTTGCTCGGCTTGGCTGGGTCAACGTTCTGCTTCGGGCCGATAATGACCGCCATCTGGTCGATACCGTAGCGGCCGCGGTGGGAAAGGCCCCACTCATACACATTGCCGCCGACCGTCGTGGCATACTGATAGAGCGTGCTCTCTTCGTCGGCGTTCAGCTCCGCAAACTGCTTCCCATCCGGAATATCCGGCTTACCCACAATATGAGGAACTGTTCCATCTTTCCTCGTCGACCCGAACTCGATCAACTGGTCGGATGCCGTTGTATGCCAGTCAAGAACCAGATCTGCAGCCCACTGCGGCGCATTCATATTGTCGAACGCAGGCTGCTCAAAGCTGCCGTTTTTGATGGCGTTGTCCGTAACGCTGCGCGTATCGGCCGCCAGAATAGAAGTTGGCAGCAAACTCAGCGCCATTGCCAGCACCATCAATCCGCTGACGACCCGCTTTTTCCAATCTCCTTTGATGTCCATGATAGATCGTCTCTCCTTTTATGGGGTGTGAAGAAAGTCTCTAACCCACTGTTTTTATTGATGCATAAATTGGATTATAGCATTGTGCAAACAGTTATTCAATGGGCACTTTTTAAGGAGACTCTCCAAAAGTGATCGAATCTTTTTGTCGTTTTTGGCCATTGAAAATCATGTGATCCACATTTTGTTTTTCCTCTGGTTATGTATACGCGAGCTAAAAAACATCATCAACCAAGTGTTGAACGAATCCATTCGTGAAGAGCTATTGACGGTCAATCAACATCTAACAGTGTTAGAAAAGTGTTAGATGCAGCGCACTCTTTCCGCTGTCAATACAAAATAAAAAATCCTCAAAGCCTTACGGCTTCAAGGATTTTTCTTGGTCCCCCGACCGATTGTAAATCCGAACTTTCAATATCGGCAAAATCAATCCTCGTCTCGCCCTCTTTGTAGTTGAATGTAATAAGAATATAATCGTCAAAAATGGTAACGGCGTTTACAAAGCTGTCAATCAGCCTCCTGCGGGCGTCCAGCTTGCTTGTGTCCAGCGAACGGAAACGGCAGACGAAATAAATGACATCCTCACGGCTCACAGCCGGGTGCTTCATTTCCTCTTGGATGATTTGAAGCTCGATATCCTTTTTGCGTTCTTCCAGTTCATCAAGCCGCTGCTTGGTGGAGGCATTGATAATCCCCATCTGAATAGCGTTGAGCATATTGGTGATGCCGCTCTCGGCTTCTTCCAGCTGCTTGCGGAGGGCGGGGAGTACACTGCTTTCCCGGCTCTGAATGTCCATCACGGCATCCGCCACATACTCTGCAAAATTATCGTCCATGATTTTCGCCATAACCGCATTGACAACGGCGTTTTCCAACGGCAGCTTTCGGACGGTCTTGTGCTTGGCGTCACAGGCACGGTGTTTCTTGGTATTCACACAGCGGTAATAATGGTACTTCCGGCCCTTGCTGGAGCTTGTTCCGCTTTCGCCTACCATCATAGCCCCGCAAGTGCCGCAAAACAGCTTTGTTGTCAAAAGATAATCGTCTTCGGCCTTGTGCCGTGCTGGGGCTTTCCGGTTTACTGCAAGCCGCTGCTGTACCCGGTCAAACAGGTCTTGCGGGACAATAGCGGGAATCCCGTTTGGCGTGACGATATGGCGGTAGCTGTACTCTCCGATGTACTTCCGATTTTTCAGTAGGCGGGCCATAAAATTAAGGTCGATTTTCTTTCCCCGCACCGTGGTAACGCCTCGTTCGCTCATATATGCAACGATTTCTTTCATCGTTGCGCCCTTGTCATACATGGTGAACATTTCCAGCACAGCAGGGGCGGTGCATGGGTCGATCTGATACTGCATATCCTTATCGATGATATAGCCGAAAGTCGGCGTACCGCCGTTGTACTTGCACTTTAGGGCATTTTCCGTATGGCCCCGTATGACCTTTTCGGACAGCTCGGCGGAGTAATATTCCGCCATGCCCTCTAACATGCTTTCAAGGATGATGCCCTCCGGCCCGTCTGAAATATTCTCGGTGGCAGACAGCACCTTGACGCCGTACTTGCGAAGCTGTGCCTTGTAGTGGGCGCTGTCATAGCGGTTACGGGCGAAGCGGTCTAACTTCCAGACGATGATAACATCGAAAAGGCCCTTTGCGCTGTCCTTAATCATTCGCTGGAAGTCCGGGCGGTGGTCTGTCTTGGCAGACATGGCACGGTCAATATATGTCCGCAGAACGGTAATATCATTTTTCTTGCAATAGGCCATACACTCCCGAAGCTGGCCCTCTATGCTTTCTTCCCGCTGGTTGTCGCTGGAATAGCGGGCATAAATCACGGCTTTCATGTCTTTTCCTGTCCCTCCTCCATGATGCGGAATAACGCCTCTTTCAGACGCTTATTGACTGGTGCTTGTGGGTCAAAGCACATTTCGATAAAATCCCGCAACTCTTGATTCTGAATGTTCTTGCCTTTCAGCCGCTCCGGCTGGTAATCATACAGCTTGCCCCGCGGCTCATCTGTGCGGCAATAGAGATAATCCATCGACACATCGAAGTAATCCGCATATTTCAAAAAGACCTCCGGTGACGGTGTGGATTGTCCGGTTTCAAATCGGTTGATGCGGGATTGCTGGACGCCTAAAATCTGCGCCATCTGTACCTGTGTCAGCCGGATGCCCTCCCGCAAGGCCCGCAGCCGCTTCCCGATTTGCTCCATATAAAATCACTCTCCTCGCAGATAAAATATCACAAATAAGCATAGAAGTAAATATTGATTTTGAAATTTATAATTACTGCACAGCGTCAGCACTTTGTGGCTGACGCTGCTTGATAACTGAAAAGCACGCCCTTCGGCTCCTGTCAATGGCGGCTTGCCGTTCATCTCGACCATTGACAGGGGACAGAGGGCGTGCATGGTAAAAATTTTTTCGGCATGAGATAACACGGAATAATGCGATATAACTGCATATAACGTCATATAACACAACATAGCCCATTCGTTCATAAACTGTTTACTTTTCGGCGTATTGACAAACTTTTTTGCATAAATTATACTGTAATTGCCGCAGAGCTATTTTATAACATGAATGAGAACAACTAACAACTCAAGAGGAACGCTGCTTTCAAGCAGCAAAGTAAAGGACATGGGCGGTGCTATGAACCGCCCAAATTGGCAGGGCATGGGAAAGCGGTTGCTGTACGCAATCCCGTTAAATGCCCGAAAGACGGAGATGGAATACGGCTCCAATTCTGTATTCCGATATAACATTGAATTATCGTGAACGGGCTTTGCGCGTCGGAGGTGGATAGCAACAACTATTCACCCAAGGCGTATTTCACGATAAGGAGGTGGTCGCTATGGTATATGTTCTTTTTTCGCATACCCTTTCGCACCGATACCATAGTCCCCAGCGACGCAATTTCCAACGCGCCACCTCCGGCGTCAAACCCAACTAAATTGTAATCTGTAATCCGAGGACCGAGCTTTGGCTATTTATGTGCCAAAGCAAAACCCGGATTATAGAGTCGAATTAGCAAAGCTGATAAACGGATACTTAGCTGAACGGGAATGGAGTCCCGCACGGCTGGCAAGAGAATCCGGTCAGTCCAAAGCGACTATCAGCAGAATTACAAATTACAAGAACGGAAACCCCAAATACCAGCCATCGTTGAGGACGATACAGGCTATCGCCCTGGCGCTGAAGCTCTCCCGCGAACAAAGGAAAGAACTGTTTGACACAGCTTTCCCGGAGTTCCGCGTATGGGAGGAGGCGGCAGAGCAAGGCTATACTGTGGACGAAACCAACGATATTCTGTATGAGAAAGGTCTCCCATTACTGACAACTGAACGATAAACCGAAAGCCGACGCCCTATACAGCACATGGGCATCGGCTTTTTTGCGCTCTTTTTAAGTGTTTCACGCATGAAACAACATTTGAAAGTTTCTTTGCTATGATAGGCACAACACAAGGCCGCGTGTTATGTACCTGTCAACCGATGGATGGCGCATTGCGCCGTAAGAAAGGATTTAGCAATGAAGCTGACTGATTTGATCGTTTCCCCTAAGAGCCTTGGGGACAAGCTGTGGCTGGTGGATGTCTCTCCGGCCTACGAGTACAAGGATGGTAAGCGTACCGATACCGTCCTCGGCTATCGCTACTCTGTTGCCCTGCCCGAAAAGGGCCTGGATAAAGTCGATGTACGCATTGACGGACAGCAGCAGACAGAGGCCCCGAATGGCTATGTGGAAGTGCGCTTTGATGGGCTGGAAGTGTTTATTTACTGGTCCAAGGGTGACTACCATGTGGGGGCAAAGGCAACCGGAATCCATATCGTGAATCCGAAGCCCTGACCCATTGGGCGGCGCTGGGGCGCAGACGGGGAACAGATATTTTTCCTCAAGAAAAATATCCCCCGGCGGCAG
>OGOL01001416.1_pt1 | contig 22415 bp, 20 predicted proteins | sample 1552641 | NCBI WGS metagenome assembly OGOL01 (sample SAMEA2580140, study PRJEB22360) | human gut metagenome | biome: human gut; feature: human-associated habitat; material: faeces | place: Denmark | collected 2008/2010 | reverse complement strand
TTGCACCCAAACCGGAGCTTCTGCTTCTGGATGAGCCGGCCGCCGGCATGAACCCTCAGGAAACGGAGGAGCTGACAGCCTTTATCGGGGAGATCCGGGAGAAATTCAAGATCACGATCCTCCTCATCGAGCACCACATGAATCTGGTCATGGGCATTTCCGACCGCATCTATGTGCTGGATTTCGGCAAACTGATCGCCCACGGCACACCGGCGGAGATCCAAAAAATCAGCGCGTCATCGACGCGTATCTGGGGGTGGCGGACGATGCTTAAAATTGAAAACCTCCAGGTCCACTACGGCGGCATTCAGGCTCTCCGGGGCATTTCTCTGGAAGTACCGGACGGCAGGATCGTGACGCTGATCGGCGCCAACGGCGCAGGCAAATCTACCACTCTGCGGACCATCACCGGACTGGTAAAGGCCTCCGGCGGCTCCGTCCAGTGGGACGGGCAGGAGCTGCTGGGCAAGTCCATCGACAAGATCATCTCCACCGGCATCGCCATGAGTCCGGAGGGCCGCCGGGTCTTCCCGGATATGACGGTGCTGGAAAATCTGAAGATCGGGGCCTATCTGCGCCGGGACAAGGCAGAGATTGAAAAAGACATCCAGTGGGTGTACAGCCTGTTTCCCCGTCTGGAGGAGCGGAGCTGGCAGCTGGCGGGCACCCTCTCCGGCGGCGAGCAGCAGATGCTGGCCGTGGGCCGTGCCCTCATGTCCCGCCCCAAGCTGATGATGCTGGATGAACCGTCTCTGGGCCTGGCCCCGCTGGTGGTGCAGGACATCTTCTCCATCATCCGGGAGATCAACCGGCAGGGGGTCACGGTGCTGCTGGTGGAACAGAACGCCAACATGGCCCTGAAGATCGCGGATCTTGCCTATGTGCTGGAGACCGGCACCATCACCATGTCCGGCACCGGCGCGGAGCTGCTGGCGGACAGCCGGGTGAAGGAAGCGTATCTGGGAAAAAGCAGCTGATTTCTGCCGAATACACGCAATGCCCGAAGGAGATGTTCCTTCGGGCATTTTTCTGCGGAAATCCAACCTTCTGCTGACCGCAAAAAAGCCGCCGGGGAGATCAACTCCCCGGCAGCTTTTTCACTCGTTCAATTTCTGAAGTGCGGTCTCGGATGCGCATACGTGCCTTAGCACATTAGCAGGATATGGGGGTTCCCCCCTATCCGGCTGCCAGCGAGGAAATCATACCGCTGCAATCTCGGACAGCGCGGGTTTCTCGCAGCACGGCTGACAGATAGGCCCTGCTCTTGTGAGGCTTCCCTCTTGAGATTGGTCTCTTTCAGTTCCTTTTGCGGGAAGGGATTTTTGCCCGTAGGCTTTCCAGTCGGTTCAGGGCATTCAGAAGCGTCTCGTCCTTCTTGGCAAAGTGGAAGCGGATCAGATGATTCACCGGCTCGCGGAAGAAGCTGGAGCCGGGCACTGCTCCGACGCCTACCAGCCGGGCCAGATCCTCGCAGAATTTCAGATCGCTGTCATAGCCGAATTCGGAAATGTCCAGCAGGACATAATACGCCCCCTCCGGATCGTTGTGGATGATGTGCAGATCATCCAGTCCCTTGAGGAACAGCTCCTTCTTGTGGGTGTATTTCGCCAGCAGATCATCGTAGTAATCCTGTCCGAATTTCAGTCCCGGGATCACAGCCTCCTGCAAGGGGGCCGCCGCGCCAACGGTCAGAAAATCATGCACCTTTTTCGCGCGGTCAATGATCTCCGGTGGGGCGATGATGTACCCCAAGCGCCAGCCGGTGATGGAATAGGTCTTGGAGAGGGACGAGCAGGAAATGGTCCGCTCCCACATTCCCGGCAGCGCGGCAAAATAGGTATGTCTGTGAGGGGCATAGACGATGTGCTCATAGACCTCGTCGGTGATGACATACACATCGTACTTGGCGGCCAGCGCCGCAATGGTCTCCAGCTCTTCGTGGGTAAAGACCTTGCCGCAGGGATTAGAGGGATTGCAGAGCACCAGTGCCTTGGGGTGCTGGCGGAAGGCGTCCTCCAATACATTGGGATCAAACCGAAAATCAGGCGGCGTCAGCGGCACATAGATGGGCTCCGCGCCGGAAAGGATGGTGTCTGCGCCGTAGTTCTCATAGAACGGGGAGAAAATCACAACCTTGTCGCCGGGATTGGTCACGGTCATCATAGCGGCCATCATGGCTTCCGTGCTGCCGCAGGTGGTGACAATCTCGCTGTTGGGGTCGATGGTGCGGCCCATATAACGGGACTGCTTGGCGGCCAGCGCCTCCCGGAAATCCTGTGCGCCCCAGGTGATGGAATATTGGTGATAGCCTTCGTAGGCCGCCTGAGCCAGACGGTCAAGGATCTCCTTGGGCGGTTCAAAATCCGGAAAGCCCTGAGACAGGTTTACCGCATCGTATTGAAGGGATATGCGCGTCATCCGGCGAATGACGGAGTCGGTAAAGCTGGCGGTTCGTTCAGAAAGGCTCTGCATGGTCGGTATCTCCTTTGATATAAGATTTTTGATCGTTGAGAATGTGCAGCGGGTCTAAAGCATCCTTGATCGCGTTCATCGCGGCGAGATTCTCCGCCGCCGTCTCCCGCAGGAAATATCGCCGCTTGGAAAGACCGATGCCATGCTCGCCGGAGGCCACGCCGCCAAGCCGATAGGCCTCTGCATAGGCGGCGTCCATATTGGTGTGCAGCTCCCGCTGCCAGGTATCCTCATCACGGCTGCCGCGGACAACGCACAGATGCACGTTTCCGTCCCCGGCATGGCCGAAGCTGATCATCCGCATACCGGAGGAGGTTTCCAATTCGTTGATGAAGCGGATGAAATCCGCCGTATGGCTGATGGGCACCACGATATCCACCGGCTCCTGTTCCGAAACGGCCTCCACGGCCTTGACCAATGCGCCCCGGACCTTCCAGATGTCCGCCGCCTGTGCCGGGTCGGTGAGTACGATGTAATCCAGCGCGCCGTTTTCCAGTGCCAGCTCACGCACCCGCGCGGCGTTGGCCTCCACCTCGCTCTGGTGACCGTCAAAGGTCAGAAGAATATAGGAGCCTGCACCGGGGCGGGGATAACGCACACCGGAGAAGTCCTCGCCCAGAGCCACGACCTTCCGCTCCATGAACTCCACCGCGGTGGGGTTCGCATTCGCACGCAGGATCGTCAGCACGCTCCGGATACCGGTATTCAAATCGGGATAAGGAACCAGAACGCTGACGGCAGTCTCCGGCTTTGGCAGCAGCCGCAGCACACATTTTGTGAGGACGGCAAGCGTCCCCTCGGAGCCGATCAGCAGGTGCTTGAGGGATAGGCCGCTGGCATCCTTGGCCTGCTTGCCGCCGAGCTGCAAGACCGTTCCGTCCGCCAGCACAGCCTCCAGTCCCCTCACATAGTCGCGGGTGACGCCATACTTTACCGCTCGCATCCCGCCGGCATTAGTGCTGATGTTGCCGCCGATGCTGGACGCCTTCTCGCCGGGGTCCGGCGGGTAAAAGAAGCCGCGCCGCTCCACATACGCCTGCACCTCCTGCAAAAGGATGCCCGGCTCTACGGTGATCGTCATGGTGTCCTCATCCAACTCCAGCACCCGATTCATGCGGGAAAGGTCAAGGATGATGCCGCCCTTGACAGGTACCGTGGAGCCCACCAGATTGGTTCCCGCGCCGCGAGGGGTGACCGGAACGTGGTTCTCATGGGCATAGCGCAGTACGCTGCTGACCTCCTGCGTGTTCAACGGAAATACCAGCGCTTCCGCCGCACCTCTGCGCCGCCCCAGAGCATCGCTGAGATATTTTTCCTCAATTCCGCGGAAGATAAGCCTGTCCGCATCCTGTATGATCGTTTTCAATGCTGTTTCCAATGTCTGCACGTGGCATTCCTCCAACTCTTTAAATTGTTATGCCGTGATCTCGGCAGTCTTCCCATGATGCACACAGCTGAGATCAGTGATATTCCAGCAGCTTCAGCAGATCACGGGTGATCTTTTCGTCTGACAAACGGACCTGCGGCTCCAGTGTTGGGGAAAAGGGCGATGGGCAGAACGGTGCGCCGATCCGCAAAATAGGCGCCTTCAGTGCATCAAAGGCATCCTCCACTACCGTGGCGGCAATTTCTCCGCCAAAGCCGCCCTGCTTGATGGACTCGTGCAGGATACACAGGCGGTGGGTTTTCCGAACAGAGCGCAGCACGGCTTCACGATCCCAGGGCAGCAGGGAGATCAGGTCGATGACTTCCGCGCTGTATCCCCTTTTTTTCAGTGCGTCTGCGGCAGTGCGGGCATGCTTCATTCCAATGGAATAGGAAACGATGGTCACGTCTGCACCTTCCCGCTCTACCCGCGCTTTCCCCAACTCGTAGGGAACCTCGTCCGCGAGCTCCGGCACTTCGCCGCTCTCCTTCAGCAGTGTCTTATTCTCAAAATAGATCACCGGGTCATCCGAGCGGATAGCGGTGATCAGGGTCATCTTGGCATCGTAGGGATTGGAGGGCGAGACGACCTTTAAGCCCGGAATATGCGTGAACCAAGCCTCCACCGACTGCGTATGCTGGGCAGCGCCATTGGTCAGCTGTCCATCCGGTGCCCGCAGCACAATGGGCATTTTGGCCTGACCGCCGAACATGAACCGCGCCTTTGCCATCTGGTTGAACACCTCATCCATTGCGACGCTGAGGAAATCCGCATAGTGCATATCCACCACCGGACGGGCACCTGCCAGCGCTGCGCCCACACCGCCGCCGACAATGAACGTCTCAGAGATCGGCGTGTCGATCACACGGTCGGGAAACTGGCGGGCCAGATCCTTGAACTGGCCGAAAATACCGCCCTGTCGCGCAATATCCTCTCCCATGACAAACACAGCGGGATCTTCTTCCATTGTCACAGCCATTGCCTCCAGGGTTGCCTGTGCAAAAGTTATCGTACGCACAAAATTTCCCTCCTGTCAGTCCGCATAGAGATATTTCTGGTAATCGGCGGCATCCGGGTAGGGGCTCTCCAGCGCAAAGCGCTTTGCGTCCGCAATGCGCTGTACGCACGCCGCGTCTGCTTCATCCAGCTCCGCCTCGGTAAAGTGCAGGCTTCGCACGGCTTTTTCCCGGAAACGCTTCAGTGGGTCTGTCTCGCGGAAGATACGCATGGTTTCGTCATGGTCCCGGTATACCTCCGGGTCTCCTACGAAATGTCCCTCGATCCGATAGGTCCGCGCTTCCAGCAGAGTCGGTCCCTCACCGCGGCGGGCACGGTCCACCGCCTCCTGCGCTGCGGCGTATACCGCAAGGACATCCTGTCCGTCCACCGTTACGCCTGGGATCTGATAGCCTGCGGCCCGCTGGGAAATGTACTCCAGGTTGCAGGTGGTGCGATAGGGCGTCGTGGAGGCCCAATGGTTCATCTCGTTGACAAAAACTACCGGGAGCTTCCACGCAGACGCTGCATTCAGCGCCTCATGGAAGGTGCCGCGATTCGCCGCGCCGTCACCGAAAAACACCACGGACACCTTGTCATTATGAAATATCCTGCGATTTGCCAGTGCTGCGCCTACCGCCAGATTGTACCCGCCGCCTACAACGCCGTTGGCACCCAACATTCCGACGGAAAAATCCGCAATGTGCATGGAGCCGCCTCTGCCGTGGCAAAGACCGGTCTCCTTACCGTAAATCTCCGCCATCATCCGGTCAATATCCGCGCCCTTGGCAATGCAGTGTCCATGCCCGCGGTGCGTGGATTCGATCAGATCATCCTGCCGCAGGGCTGCGCAGACACCGGCGGCAATGGCCTCTTCCCCAATGTACAGATGCACAAATCCGGGAAGCTCCTTGTTCAGATAGTCCCGCTTCACGCTTTCCTCAAAGCAGCGGATCAGCTTCATCGTGCGGTAAAGCGCCGCAGCCTTTTCCTTGGAGATTTGAATTTCCGGCATGTTCAAGCATTCCTTTCTGTCCTTACCGGGCCGTTTCCGCTTTTCAGCCGATATCCAGTTCCCACGCAGGCAGGAAGAAGCCGGCGAACTCGTTGTTGAAAATATCGATCGTCTTTTGGGACTGGTATGCCTCCACGATCCGCAGATAGACAGGATTTTCCGCATCCTCTGTGCGGGCGGCGATCAGTCCGAAATAGCTGTTGTCCGTATAATCGCTTTCTTTGTACAGGGCTTCATCCGCAGTCAGACCGCTGTCCAGCGCATAGTTGCCGTTGATGACCGCCAGCGTCACGTCAGGCAGCGTGGAATACACCAGATTGGCATCTACCTCCACAAACTCGACCTGCACCTGATAGCCCGTAATGTCCGCAATGGTGGGAGATGCGCCGGCAGCGGGATCAAGCTCCAGAATTCCGGCGGATTCCAGCAGCTTCAGGGCGCGGCCCTCGTTAGTCGCATCGTTGGGGATCGCGATCTTGTCGCCGTCCTTCAGCTCAGAGAGATCGTTGATCTTATCGGAATAGACATTCATCGCCACAACATAGGTGTCGCCGATGGCAGTGATGTCATAGCCATAGTTGGCAATCTCATTTTCCAGGAAAGCGTGATGCTGGAAGGCGTTCAGATCAATATCGCCGCTGTTCAGGGCGTCATTAGGCAGAGAGAAATTCGAGAACTGGACAAATTCCAGATGGATCCCTTCCTGCGCTAGTTCCTCCGCGGCAGGCGCCCAAATGTCCTCGTTAAAGGTGCCGGTGAGACCGATGCGGACCGTAACATCCTGACTGGCTGCGGCGGAAGGATCGTCAGCAGGCGCGGCGGTGTTGTCTTTGGTCGCACCGCAGGCGGTCAGGGAAAGAGTCAGTAAAATGGCCGTAAAAGCAGAGAAAATACGATTCATAAAAAAAGTCCTCCTGATTTGTAATATGTTGTTTCGTTAGTGCGTATTGCGTTTTGCAATGGTATTGCCAATGATCTGGATAACAGAGACCATCAAGACCAGAATCACCACGGTAACGTAGATGATGTCCATCCGGTTCCGCTGCTGCCCGTAAATATAGGCGTAGTTGCCCAAGCCTCCGGCACCGACTGCACCGGCCATGGCCGTCAGCCCGATCAAGCTGATCAGCGTGATCGTTGTGCCACGGGCGATTCCGGCAATGCTTTCCCGCCAGTAGACATGGAGGATGATCTCAAAATTGTTGTTGCCCATGGCCTGCGCAGCTTCGACCAAGCCGGGGTCCACCTCCCACAGGGAGGCCTCGATCTGCCGCGCAAAAAACGGAGTTGTTCCAAACACCAGCGGCACGATCGCGCCCCGCACACCGATCGCGGTCCCCACCAGCAGCCGGGTCAGCGGCAGCAGGCAGAAAAGCAAAATGATAAACGGGATCGATCGGAACAGGTTGATGAGCTTGTCCAGCACCTGATAGACTGCCGGATTCGGCAGAATTCCATTTTGCCGGGTCACCGTCAAAACCGTACCGAGAAGCACGCCCAGGAAAAAGGAAATCAGGCCCGCCGCCAGAACCATCTGCAGCGTTTCCAGAATACTCTGCTGCAATACCGGAAAGGAATCAGCCACATTGGGCAGGCAGGTCTCAAGCCACTCTTGCATCCTTCAACACCTCCACTCCTACATTCTTTTCGATCAAATATGCGATCGCCGCTGTGATCCTTTCCCGTGCGCCGCTGATGATGGCAACCGTGCCGCCGATCGGTGCGCCCTGTACGCTCTCTATATTGGCAAAGATGATATTGATATCGATTTCAAACTGTCTGGAAGCGGAAGAGATCAGTGCCTCTGAGGTATTTCGCTCCGTATAGGAAAGCCGCACGATCAATTCTCCCGGCTTGAGCTGCGTGATGGGTGCATTTTCCGCAATCAGCTCTTCGATCTTTTGCAGATTGGAGGTGGTCCGGATAAAATCCTGTGTGACCGGCTGTTTTGGCGAAACGAAAATGGAAAAAATGTCGCCCTGTTCAACAACGCTGCCGTGCTCCATCACCGCGACCCGGCTGCAGATCTCCTTGACCACAGCCATCTCGTGGGTGATCAGCACGATCGTGATGCCAAGCGTTTCATTCAAATGCTTCAGGAGGTGCAGAATGGATCGTGTGGTCTGCGGGTCCAATGCAGATGTGGCCTCGTCGCACAGCAGCACATTGGGATCGTTGGCCAATGCTCTCGCAATGGCAACGCGCTGCTTTTGCCCGCCGGACAGCTGGCTGGGATAGGCGTTCGCCTTATCGCCAATTCCCACAAGCTCCAGCAGATGTGCGACCTTGTCCGCCGTTTCTTTCCTGTTCAGACCGCTGCCGCGCATGGAGTAGGCTACATTTCCGGCGACGGTGCGGGACGGCATTAAATTAAAATGCTGAAAGATCATGCCGATTTTTTTCCGTGCCTGCCGCAGCTCCCGTGCGGATAAAGCGGTCAGGTCCTTGTCGTCAACCGTGACCGTGCCGGCAGTAGGCCGCTCCAGAAGATTGATGCATCGGACAAGTGTGGACTTCCCTGCTCCGGAAAAGCCGATGATCCCGAAAATCTCACCCTTATCGATAGACAGGGAAACATCCCGCACAGCGTGGACCTCCTGCTGCCCTTTTCCGAAATCCTTGGAGACGTGTGTCAGTTCAATCAAATCGATTCCTCCTTCTAACTAACAAAAAAAGCGGGGAGCTCAAAAGCTCCCCGCTTCAAATGCGTCAATAACTCTGCATATTATGATCCACAGAGACACATTCGACCCCGGATGTTCCGGAAAGGCAGCAAATGAGCGCACAAATGCATGGGCATCGGCATAGCCATGTCCATGTACATGCAGATCAGCATTCGAGAACTCAGATTAAACATAGCTGCCGCTCCTTTCCTTTAACATACCGTTTTTGTTGGTCGTATGATACTGCCAATTTCTTTTGGAGTCAATCAAAACCTTTTCATTTTCATCAAGTTTATCATTTTTTCCAAATCTCAATTTCTGCCCGGCAAAAATTTAAACACTTTGTCCCGCTTACTCCACAGCTTGGCCAGTCCGCATCACCAGAACCGGTTGATCTGCACGCCCAAGCTCTGCCCTTTGCGGCAAGTGCCTCTGCCGCTCAGTCCAGCGCCGCCAGCAGCTGTCAAGACAGTTCGCACTCACTTTTCTCGCCGAAGTCCTCTCAGAAAAATAAGAAAGATACTTGGCGCAGCTCTGTTTTTTCTCCGGCGGTGTTTGACAATGCATCGCCCTGCGGTATAATAACCGTATTGTAAGCTTGCCGAAACGGCGCAGTTCAAAGGAAGGATGACGTGCTATGACCATGGATACCAAAGCTCTGCTGGCGGAGGCGGAAGCCCTGAAGCCCCAGCTTCTGACGGATCGCCGGACCCTGCACAGGGACCCGGAGGTGGGCCCCTCCCTGCCCCGCACCGCCGCCTATGTGACGGAACGGCTGACGGCGCTGGGGTATACGCCCCGCCCGCTGGCCGGGGGCGTGGTGGCGGACATCACCGGTGAGGACACCGGCCGGTGCGTGCTGCTCCGGGCGGATATGGACGCTCTCCGGGTCCGGGAGGCCACGGGGCTGGATTTCCAGTCGGAAAACGGCGCCATGCACGCCTGCGGCCACGATATGCACGCCGCCATGCTGTTAAGCGCCGCCGCTTTACTGAAGCGGCATCAGGCGGACTTGAAGGGCACGGTGCGGCTGGTGTTCCAGCCGGATGAGGAGGGCTTCACCGGGGCCAAGTCCATGCTGGCGGCCGGGGTCCTGAAGGATGCGCCGTCGCCCAAAGCGGCGCTGGCTCTCCATGTCAACTCCGGCACCCCCTCCGGCATGGTGCTCTGCGGCCGGGGGACATTCATGGCGGGCTGCACCCTGTTCCGGATCTCCGTCCGGGGCACCGGCTGCCATGGGGCCATGCCGGAGACCGGCGTGGACCCCATCAACATCGCCGCCCACATCTACCTCTCCCTGCAGGAGCTGACCGCACGGGAGATCTCCGCGAAGAAGCCTGCCGTGGTGACGGTGGGCCGGTTCCAGGGGGGACAGGCCCCCAACATCATCCCGGAGGAGGCCGTGCTGGAGGGCACCATCCGCACCTTTGACCGGGAGCTCAGCGCCCGGATCATGGAGCGCATCCGGGTCATCGCGGAAAACACGGCGGCGGCCTTCCGGGGCAGCGCCCAGGTGGAGGAGATCGCCTCCGCGCCGCCGCTGGTGAACGATCCCGCCCTGATGGAGCAGGTCGCGGGCTGGGCGGAGGAGCTGGCGGGCAAGGAAAAGGTGTACCGTCTGGATCAGGGCGGCATGGGCTCCGAGGACTTCGCCTCCTTCACCTATGAGCTGCCCTGCGCCTACCTGCTGCTGGGGGCCGGAACGCCGCAGGAGGATCCCCGCTACGGCAAGCCCATGCACAACGAGGCGGTGGTGTTCAACGAGGACGTTCTCCCCACCGGCGCGGCGCTCCACACCCTGTTCGCCCTGCGGATGCTGGCGCAGGAAACCTGAACCGTCCCCTCCCCTTTTTGCGGCAAATTCAGACTTTGTTCACCAAAGGCAGCGCCGCCGGTGGTAGTCTATGAGCAGAAAAGAGGGGGATGCTGTCGATAAAGCAGCAATTTCTCCGCAGCGGTAAGGAAGGGTGTGCGCGGAAAACCCAAGAAGGGTGTCCTGCGCCATTAAAATCCTTAGTTTTCAGAACTTTTATAAAATTCTGAAAACTAACTCGGCGGGGAGAAAAGAATTTTTCGACACGCTGGAGGGGGAACACATATGGAAGAAAAAAAGAAAGGTGGCAAGCGGGCCGCGCCCAACCGCCGTGGCTGGCTGCTGGCGGTGCTGGTATTGGCGGGCCTTGGGATCTGGGGTATTCTGGAATGGCGGGCCCATACCGCGCCGGGGCCGGGCATCTCCGTCAACGAGGAAGCTCTGACCCGCAGGGAGCCGTTTTACCAATATGACGCCCCCGGCGTCACCGCCTATGCCGGGGTGGACGTTTCCAGCTATCAAGGTGTCGTGGACTGGCCCGCCGTAAAAGCCGCCGGAGCGGACTTCGCCATGCTGCGGGTGGGCTTCCGGGGCTACGGCACCGGGGCTTTGGTGGAGGATAACGCCTTCGCCCAGAACGCCGCCGACGCCGCCAATGCGGGGCTGACGGTGGGCGTTTACTTCTCCTCTCAGGCCGTTACGGAGGAGGAAGCCGCCGAGGAAGCCCGATTCGTGGTGGAGCGGCTCCGGGTGACGAACGTCAGCGGCCCCATCGCCTATGATCTGGAATTTTACACGGCGGACGAGGCCCGGACCGACGATCTCACCGGCGAACAGGCCACCCAGAACGCCATCGCTTTTTGCGACGTGATCCGCCAGGCGGGCTATGAGCCGGTGGTCTACATGAACCTCCACTGGGCCGGAAGTATGTACGGCATGGAGGAGCTGGCGCACCTGCCGGTCTGGCTGGCCAGCTACGGCCCCGTCCCGGCGCTGGACCGGGGCGTGACTCTCTGGCAGTACAGCGAGAGCGGCGTTGTGGACGGCATCGAGGGTCCTGTGGATCTGGACCTGTGGTTCACCAAGGAATAGCGCCCCTTAACTCCCCACGAAAAAGACGATCTTCATGCGCCGCCCCGCGGCGGCCCCTAAAAAGATCAATGACCAAGGAGGTCCCCTATGCGGCTTTCTATTAAAACCTGCACGCTGGATATGCCCTTTGAGGCCATGCTGGATTTCTGCGTGGCGCAGGGCGTTCAGGCGGTGGAGATCGGCACCGGCAACTGGTCCGGCGCGCCCCACATCGATTTGGACGAACTGCTTGGCTCCGAAACGGCCCGGCAGCGCTGGATGGACCAGCTTCGCCGCCGGGATATCGCCCTGTGCGCCCTGAACTGTTCCGGCAACCCCCTTGCCTTCCAGAAGGACTGGGAGGTGACGGAGAAAACCTTCCGTCTGGCGAAGCTGCTGGGCGTGGAGAAGATTGTGATGATGAGCGGCCTGCCCGCCGGCTGTCCCGGCGACAAGACCCCCGTTTGGATCACCACCAGTTGGCCGCCGGAGACCCAGGACATTCTGGACTACCAGTGGAACGAGGTGGCCATCCCCAAGTGGAAGGAACTGGTCCGTATGGCGGAGGACTGCGGCATCCGTCAGATCGCGCTGGAAAACCACGGGATGCAGCTGGTGTACAACCCGGAGACCCTGTTCCGTCTGCGGGAGGCCGTTGGCCCCATGGTGGGCATGAATCTGGACCCCTCCCACCTGTTCTGGATGGGCGGCGACCCCATCGAGGCCGCCCGGGTGCTGGGTGAGCAGGGCGCTCTCTACCACGTCCACGGCAAGGACTCCCGCCCGGAGCGGCAGATGGCCGGGCCAAACGGCCTGCTGGACACGAAGCCCATCGACCAGTTCCGCACGCGTTCGTGGAATTACGTGGCTGTGGGCTGCGGCCACGGCTCCCAGTGGTGGAAGGAGTTTTTCTCCACCGTGCGGATGGCGGGCTATGACGGCGACGTGTCTCTGGAAATGGAGGATCTAACCATGCCCATGCTGCAGGGCCACCTGACCTCCCTCCGGGTATTGAAGGAGGCACTGGTGCTGTAACACTCCTTGCTAAGGTTGACGCTCCCCTCGGCTAAAGCCGTGGGGAGCGTCGGTTCGCTCAACGATATCCAATGTAATCCCCGGAAGCCTTTTTACGGGGGAACAAGGTGCGGCTTATATCCCTAAGCCTAAAGGCAAGATATTATGCCACGTGCGATAATATTTATTTTCAGATGGGATAAAAAATATTGAAAAACACCCCAAAAAATTGCTATAATATTCACAACTCATTTTAAATGTATGGGAGTACAGCTTTCTCATGTTTGCGCCCATTTTGGTGTTGAGCGCGTGTCCGTTTGGCATCTGCCGCTTAACCCATAATGAGGAGTATGTTGCCCAGAGTGAGGTGATTGGATGAAATGGCTGCAGCAAAAATGGTACGATGTATCGATTCGTACAAAAAGTATATTGCTGATGGGCATGATGCTTGCGGTCACTTGGGTTTTGGTGGCGTTGGTAATGATTCAACTTCATACGTTCAGCGAAAGATCTTCCGTTATTATGGATGAATATATGGATATTACTGGCTTCATGGACGCGTTTTCTGCCGAAAATGCATCTTTGGAAGCGTATATGAGGCCCATACAACCCATAGACGCAAAGGAGGACTATCTGGCGGCAATCCAGATGACGAACCGCTGTCTGGAGGAACTGTGCCCCGACTTGCAAGCAGACCGGCGGGAAGAATACGCACTCAAGCGGGCCATCCGCAACGCAATGTCCTACTACCGGGAATCACAACATGTTTTGCTGGATGCCGAAAAGCCGTCAGAGATGATTGAGCATTATCTTCTCTTGAAAACGCAGTCTTTTTATATAGATGGTTACACCAGGGACCTCCTCCACAGCCAAATGGTACAAGGCGGCATGCAGTGGCAGGAAATTGATCGGATAAACGCCCGCAGCAGCAAGCAGTTTGTGGCGTTTTTGATCGTCGCTACAGTTCTGATGGGGTTGACGCTGGTCGTGTTTAAACGAAGCATTCTGGCCCCCTTGGCCGCACTGGGACAGGCAGCGGATGCCATTAGCGCTGGTCACTATGAAGCTCCGCCCGTAGTTGTCCGCGGTGATGACGAGCTGGGGCGAACCGCAAAGTCCTTCAATCTGATGCAAGCGGAGATCCGACACACGATATGGGCTCTTGAAAAGCAGTCTGAGATGGAAAAGCATCTGCTGGAAAAAGAGGTGGAGGCGGCGCAGATGCAGAAAAAACTGCAGGAGGGCCGCTTCGCCCAGCTTCAAAGCCAGATCAATCCTCACTTCCTGTTCAACACCCTCAGCACCATTGCCGCGCTGGCGCACGAAGAACAGGCACCACTGTCAGAGGATCTGATTCTGCGTCTGTCTAATTTTTTCCGGTATTCGCTGGAAAGCGATGAGAAGATCGTTGCATTGGGGCGGGAAATCGGGCTTCTGCGGGATTATATGGAACTGCAGGAGACACGATACGGCGACCGCATTACTATGGAAGTCCATGCTGATCCTGCGCTTTCTGATGTTCCCGTTCCGAAATTTATCCTCCAGCCGTTGGTGGAAAACGCAATCATTCACGGGCTGAAGGAATGCGGTGGATTGGTGCGTGTCCGCACGTTCCGGGGGCATCGGGGAATTACGATTATGGTCACTGACAACGGCTGCGGTTTCTGTCCGCAGCAGAGCGGCGGAACCACCGCGCATCACTCTGTAGGACTGGATAATATTCGGGAACGGATGGAACTCAGCGGCGGCAAAATGGATGTATTCAGCCGTCCCGGTCTGGGGACCTGTGTAAGATTGATTGTAGGGGAGGAATTGCATGTTCAAGGTGCTGGTGGCTGAGGATGAACCCAAAAGTCGGGGGGCGCTGATCTCCCGGCTCAGGGGGATCTTAGGTGATGCCGCACTGATTGAGGCAGCATCGGATGGAAATGACGCAGTGGACAAGGCTCTTCGCGTACAGCCGGACGTAATATTTATGGACATTGAAATGCCCGGAAAAAATGGGTTGGAAGCCGCAGCGGTCATTAAAAAGCAAATCCAGACGGTCCACATCATTTTCCTTACCGCCTATGATCGGTTTGATTATGCAGTGGGGGCGATCCGTTCCGGTGGCGAGGACTATATTCTAAAACCGGTTGGCGAGGTGGAACTGCGGGAAAGTCTCCAGAAGTTTTTTGACCTTCAGACCTGCGTTGTGCCGAAGACATCTCCCTTTGAGTCGGAGCTGGCTGTATGGGTGCAGCGCCATTATGCAGAGGATATGGCACTGGAAGACGCAGCCGCAAGCATGGGAATGAGTCCGTTTTATTTTTCGAGGCAAGTAAAGGCGGTTACCGGAAAGACCTTTTTGGATTATCTGACGTCTTACCGCATCGAAAAGGCCAAGAAGCGCTTGACTTCTACAGACCTCTCCGTCAGCGACGTAGGACATTCCGTTGGATATGCCGATTCCAATTATTTCACAAAGGCATTTAAAAAAGTGGTAGGATGTACACCGACGGCTTATCGAAACACGGTTGTATCATCCACGGAATAAAGACACAACAGCAGGCGGCTTGCCTGCTGTTGTTAATTTTGCACAATTTTAACAAATATTCTTTGGATGTTGGCAAAAAAATAACGGCTAAACCGCAAGAGTTTACGATTTCTTAATATTTTGTTCTCAGATACAATCAAATTATAGAAGTGATCCTGATTAGGATCATAAAAAGTTTGATAGGAGAAAAGAAGATGAAAAAGTTTGTTACCTCCCTTCTGGCGATGGTCATGCTGCTGAGCCTGTGCACCGGCTGCGGTGGGCAGAAGGACAGCTCTTCCACTGGCGACACTGCTTCTGCAGGTACCCCTTCCGCTGAGACTGTGGTTCTGCGTCTGGCCAACAGCCACAACGCTGAGCACATCACCAGCCAGGCCTGCCAGATGTTCGCTGATCTGGTAAACGAAAAGACTGATGGCCGCATCACCATCGAGTGCCACTTTGCCGGTGAACTGGGCGACGAGCGCTCCACCATCGAGCAGTGCCAGTTCGGCGGTCTGGACTTCACCCGTGTTTCTTCCGGTGCCTCTGCTGAGTTCGCTCCTCTGATGAACGCTCTGCAGATGCCCTATGAGTACACCAGCGTGGATCACCTCTTTGAGGTTCTGGACGGCGAGATCGGTCAGGAAGTCTTTGAGACCTTCAAGGACAACAACCTGGTGGGTATCACCTATCTGCATCCCGGTTCCAGAAACTTCTTCAACTCCAAGAAGGAGATCCACACCCCCGCCGATCTGGCCGGCATGAAGATCCGTGTGTCCGAGTCCGACCTGATGCTGACCCTGATGGACTGCCTGGGTGCTGCCGGCGTGGGTCTGCCCTTTAACGACACTTACTCTTCCATTCAGACCAACGTTGTGGATGGCGCTGAGAACAACATGACTTCTTACATCGAGATGTCTTTCTGGGAGGTTGCTCCCTACTGGACCTATGACGGCCATTCCTACATGCCTGACATGATCCTGGCTTCCAAGCAGACCATGGATAAGCTGTCTGCTGAGGATCAGCAAATCATCTTCGACTGTGCCAAGGAAGCCGAGGTCTGGCATCGTGAGGCTTGGGAGGAGTCCGAAGCCAAGAACGCCAAGATCGCTGAAGAGAAGGGCTGCACCCTCACCACTCTGACCGATGAAGAGGTCAAGCTGTTCCAGGATGCTGTTGCACCTATGTATGATACCTTCCTGAATGCTGATCAGAAGGCCATTGTGGAGCGCGTTCAGGCTCTGGGCTGATCTATGCTGGTAAAGGGCGGCCCATCCGGGCCGTCCTTTCAATTTGCGAATTACTAGAAAGGAGTCTGCACTATGCGTATTCTGCAGAAAGCCAGCCGTTTTCTGTTCAAGGCACTGGAATGGTTTGCCATTATTTGCATGGTGGTCCTGACCGTCATCGTTTTCACGGATGTAATCCTGCGTTATATCTTCAAGCAGGGTTTTCCTTGGACCCAGGAGGTTGCCACACTGATGCTGGTGTGGTTCAGTCTGATCGGTATGGCCATCGGTGTTTTGGAAAGAATCCACATCAGCATTGAAATGTTTACGTCCAAACTGCCCGCAAAGGTCATTCGGGTGCTGGAAAGCATTGACCATATTCTGATTGCTGTATTCGGCGGGGCTATGGTGTACTATGGTCTGCTCATTATGAACATGACCAAAATGTCCACCCTGCCGGCTACGAAAATGCCCAGCTCCGTACTTTATGTGATCCTGCCCCTGTCCGGTCTTCTGGTGCTGCTGAATGCTATTTTGGTTGCGGCGGGCCAGGATAAGAAGATTTTTGAGAAAGATAGCGAAACCGCAAAGGAGGATGACCATGCCTGATACAACCATTGCCATTGCCATCATGCTGGGGTCCTTCGTCCTGCTGCTGATGGCGCGGATGCCCATTTTTTTCACGCTGGGCATCTCCTCTGTTCTGACGGCGCTGTATCTGAACATCCCTCTAGCTACACTGTTTCAGCGAATGGTCAACGGTGTTCAGTCCTTCTCCCTGCTGGCGATCCCCTTCTTTATTCTGGCCGGTGAGATCATGGGACAAGGCGGCATTTCCCGTCGGCTCATTACTCTGGCAAACGCATGCGTCGGATGGATGCGAGGCGGTTTGGCTCAAGTGAATATCCTGGCCTCCATGTTCTTTGGCGGTATTTCCGGTTCCGCCGTGGCGGATACGTCCTCCATCGGCTCCATTCTCATCCCCATGATGACGGATTCCGGCTATGATAAGGACTTCTCTGTGGCGGTCACGGTCACCTCTTCCTGCCAGGGTGTTATGATCCCGCCTTCCCATAACATGATCCTGTTTGCTATGGCGGCAGGCGGCGGCGTATCCATCGGCCAGCTGTTCATGGGCGGCCTGATCCCCGGTATCCTGTTGGGCGTGGCTCTGATGATCATGACCGCCATTATTGCACGGAAGCGCAACTATCCCAAGGGCCGGGTCATGTCTCTGAAGGAGATCTGGAAGGCCACCAAAGATGCTCTGCTGGGCCTGATGACCTGCATCATCATCGTGGGCGGCGTGATCCTCGGTTGGTTTACCGCCACGGAATCCGCTGCTGTGGCCGTGGTGTATGCATTCATTGTCACATTCTTTGTCTATCGTGAAATCCCGCTACGTCAGTTTGGTGACATCCTGCGGAAGTCCCTGCGGACCATCGCCATGGTCATGGCTCTGATCTCCACAGCCTCTATGTTCGGCTGGCTACTGGCCTATCTGAAGGTGCCCACCATGGTCACAAATCTGCTTTTAGGTGTTTCCGACAACAAAGTGGTCATTCTGTTGCTCATCAACGTCATGTGCCTGATTCTGGGCTGCATCATGGATATGGGTCCCCTGATCCTGATCCTGACGCCGATCCTGCTGCCCGTGGCTACGCAGCTGGGCATGGCGCCGATTCAGTTTGGCGCAATGCTGATTTTGAATCTGGCCATCGGTCTCTGCACGCCTCCCGTGGGTGCCGCTCTATTTGCCGGCTGCTCCATCGGCCGCATCAAAATTGAAGATGCTACAAAGGCTTGCCTGCCGTTCTATGCTATGATGATTCTGGTGCTGATGCTGGTTACATTCTGGCAGCCTCTGTCCATGTTTGTTCCTCAGCTCATGATGAAGTAACCGCTCCAATGCAATTTCTATAAAATCGAAAAGGTATGCGTGTTCGAGGCCCCCGCTCTCTTCTGTTCTATGGCAGAAGAGAGCGGGAACTGTTTTGTCAGCCAGTAAGGAGCTTCAATGGCGACGAGTATATTTTAAATGAGGGAGACTGTATTTACATTGATGCCAACACGGATCACAGCTATCACAAACTGGGTGACGAGGAGTGCGTCAGCGTTTGGGTCTATGCGTCCCCCCACGCCACACCCATGGCAGATTCCTTTGTTCTCTGATAGCATTTGCCGCATGAGTCGGCCTCTGTAAATCCCCCCAATAAAAGTCATAGGAGGCGTGTCTGTTGACACGCCTCCTATGTTCTTATATTTCTTGCATTTCCGGTCATTTCACCGTGCAGGCTGATGGGAAAATGTCCCGTACAGGGAAAATTTCCCCCTCTATTGCTGTAATATTGTTCCGCTTTACAGCAGGCCCTGTAGGAAGATCACAACGATCAGCGCCGGCAGAATGAACTGGAAATAGGGCTTCAGCCACTTGGCGAATTTCAGGCCCTTGCCCTTGTTGGCCTCCGCCACATACTTGTCGAAGCCCCAGCCCCACTTGCTGACGCAGAACAGCAGATACACCAGAGAGCCGATGGGCAGCAGCAGGTTGCTCACGAGGAAGTCCTCGCTGTCCAGCACGTCCTTACCCAGAATGGGATGGAAATCGCTCCAGATATTGTAGCCAAACACGCAGGGCAGGCTCAGGAGGGCCAGCAGAACGCCGTTGACAAGCACAGCCTTCTTGCGGCTGATGCCGAAGGTGTCCATGCAGACGGCCAGAATGTTCTCAAACACCGCCAGCACCGTGGAGAAGCTGGCGAACACCATAAACAGGAAGAACAGCGTGCCCCAGAAGCGGCCGCCGGACATGTTCACGAACAGAGGCGGCAGGGTCTGAAAGATCAGCGCGGGGCCTTCACCGGGCGCAACACCGAAGGTGAAGCAGGCAGGGAAAATGATGGCGCCCGCCATGAGGGCCACGAAGGTATCCAGAATACAGATCCGCACGGCCTCTCCGGGGAGGGTCTGCTCGTCGCTCATGTAACTGCCGAAGATCTCCATGGCGCCGATGCCCAGAGACAGGGTGAAGAACGCCTGATTCATCGCGTCGGTGATGAGGCTGCCGAGACCGTGCTCCCGGATGGTGTCCACGGAGGGCAGCAGGTAGAACTTCATGCCCTCAGCCGCGCCGGAGAGGGTCAGGCTGTGGACCGCCAGCACCACGATCAGCGCCAGCAGGCAGATCATCATGACCTTGGTCACCCGCTCCAGACCCTTCTGAAGGCCGAAGCTGCACACGATCAGGCCGGTGACCACCACCAGCTCCGTGAAGATGACCATGGAGCCGGGGCTGCCCAGCATGGTGCCGAACATACCGGAGATCTCATCGCCGGACATACCGGCGTGGAAGCCGCCGGTGAGGAATTTGCCGAAGTAGTTCACCATCCAGCCGGTGACGGTGGTGTAATACATCATCAGCAGATAGCAGCCCGCCAGACAGAACCAGCCGTGGATGTGCCACTTGGAGCCGGGCTTTTCCAGATTCTTGTAGGCCAGCACGGCGCTCTTGCGGCCGCCGCGGCCCACCGCCAGTTCCATGGTCATCACGGGGACGCCCAACAGCAGCAGGCACACCAGATAGAACAGGACGAAGTAGCCGCCGCCGTTCTTGCCGGTAATATAGGGGAAGCGCCACACGTTGCCGATGCCGATGGCGCAGCCCGCGCTCACCAGCAGGAAACCCAGCCGGGAGCCGAAGGATTCTCTTTGCATTTCTAAGTACCTCGCTTACACACAACAAATATGCACTTATCTTAGCGGAAAAAATCTCCCTTTACAAGGGGGATTTCTTCATGATAAAATAAGAAAAACTTATTTTATGTCGTGGGAGGGCGTTATGAATCGAAATCAGCTGAAGTATTTCGTGGCCGCGGCGGAGAGCCGCAGCTTCACGAAAGCCGCCGAGCAGTTCTACATTTCCCAGACCGCCATCACCCAGCAGATCCGTCTGCTGGAGGAGACGCTGGGCTGTCCCCTCTTTGACCGGAGCACCCGGCCCGTGAGCCTGACCTCCGCGGGGACCATCTTCCTCCGGGAGGCCAAGGGGATCTTAGAGCGGATGAGCCGGGCGCAGGAGCGGGTCCATGACGCCTCCACCGGACTCTCCGGCACACTGCGGGTGGGTTACGTCCGGGGGTACGAGCGCAGCGACCTGTCCGCCCATATCCGCCAATTTCACCAGCAGAACAGCAACGTGCTCATCACCTTTTACCGCTGCTCCACCGATGCGCTGGCGACGGGGCTGCTGCACCATGAATACGACATCATTTTCACCTGGGACAGTACCAACCTGAAAACCCAGGAGGGCGTGTCCTGCCGCACCGTGGAAAAGGCCCGGCTGGTGGTGGCACTGTACGCTGGACACCCGCTGGCCCAGCGGCAGCAGCTCCGGCGGCAGGAGCTGCGGGGAGAGACCATCCTCTATATGTCCCCTGACGCCGCCGACGATTCCTACGGCGACGCCTTTTTCATGCAGCTTTACAACGAGGCGGGCTACAAGCCCAACATCCTCTTCCGCTCCGCCGACACGGAGAGCATCCTCATGATGGTCTCCGCCGAGGAAGGCATTTCCATCCTCCCCGCTTACTGCGTGGAAAAGCTCTACAACGCCGACAATCTGGTGTTTATCCCCCTCATCGGCGAGGGAGAGGTGGAGGAGATCATCGCCGCGTGGCAGACCACCAACCCCAACCCCGCGCTGGCTCGGTTTCTGGCTATGACTCCTCCCCAATGGGAATGAGCCGTCCCGTGTCCGCCCCGACCCGGTGAGAAATGGAGAGCACCGTCCGGTCCGCCGTAGCCCTCTTCAAGGCCCGCAGCACCGCCCGCTCCGTCTCCGCGTCCAGATTGGCTGTGATCTCGTCCAGCAAAAGCAGCTTGGGGTCCGCCGCCACCGCCCGGGCGATGGACAACAGCTGCCACTGTCCCTGAGAGAAAATGTCCGGGGTGCAGGGGGTGTCATAGCCCTGCGGCAGGGCGCCGATGGCCTCCGCCAGTCCCGCCAGCTCCGCGGCCCCGCGGACCCGCCCCTCCGTGATGGTGTCATCATACAGGGTGATCTGATCCCGGACGGTGCCGGGGACCGGATGGAACCGCTGCTCCACATAGCCGTACAGTGCCCGCCGCTGCGGGCCGGTGAGGGACCGGGGGTCCACGCCCTGGATCCGGACGGTGCCCCGCCGGGGGGCATACAGCCCCAGCACCAGCTTGAACACGGTGCTCTTTCCCGCGCCGGTCCGGCCGGACAGGGTAGCCAGCTCTCCCTCCCGGATCTCCATATTTAAATGACGCAGAACGTTCTGCCCTGCCTCATAGCCGAAGTCCACATCCCGCAGCTCCACCATGGGAGCGGCGGGATTTTCCGTTTCCGGGGCCACCGGCTCCTGCTCCGGCTGGGCCAGAAAGTCATTGATCCGGCGAACGCCCGCCACGGCGGACTGGATGGTCTGGATCTCCATGCCCAGACTTTCCAGCGGAGAGAAGATCTGGCCGATGTAGTTCATTACCGTCACGGCGGTACCGGCGGTCATGCCGAACAGCGTCAGCACCGCCGGGTCTCCGGAGGCGGACAACAGCATAACAACGCCCACCACAGCGGCGTTCACCGTGAGGATCACGGGGGAATACAGGGCGTCATAGAAGTTGGTGCCCTCAATGGCCCGGTAGCTCTCCCCCAGTGCGCCGTCATACCGGGTCTCCATGTAGGTCTCCTTGCCCAGTGTGCGGATGGTGCGGAGATTCCGCACCGTCTCCGGCACATATCCGGAGGCCCGACTCACCGCCTTCCGGTTTTTCAGCTGATTGTACAGCATCCGCTTCTGGACGAACCGGGTAAAGAGGAACAGCACCGGCAGCAGTGCCAGCAGCAGATAGGCAAGTCCCCGGCTGCACTGCCACACCACGATCAGAATGCTGAGAATCCGGCAGGCGTCCGCCGCCATGCTGATGATCCCGGCGGTGAACAGGGTCTCCACCGTGTCCACGTCCCCCACGAAGCGGGACACCAGCGCCCCCGGCTCCTGACGGTTCAGCTCGTCGGCGGGCAGGCGGCCCTCCTTTTCCATCAGGCGGCTCCGCAGGGCGTGGGTGGTTTTCTGGCCGAATACCGTCAACGCACTCTCCCGGGCGGATTCCAGTCCCCCTGCCAATGCGGTGAAGGCCAGGTACCACAATGGCAGGCGAAGGGTCAGCCCCTCT
>OGOL01001404.1_pt1 | contig 22639 bp, 20 predicted proteins | sample 1552641 | NCBI WGS metagenome assembly OGOL01 (sample SAMEA2580140, study PRJEB22360) | human gut metagenome | biome: human gut; feature: human-associated habitat; material: faeces | place: Denmark | collected 2008/2010 | reverse complement strand
ATGGAACCAGGGGGGGGGGGCGGGGGGGGCCCCGGGAGCTGCCGCAGGCCGTCAGTGCGATGCCCACAGCCAAAACAGCCAGAATCTTATATTTCAGGTTCATAAAAACACCTTCTTTCTTGACGCGGTAGATTTATTCCGCTACAATAAAAACGATTCAAAGACACATTCTATTTCAAGATAGAGAGGAAAATTTCCGTGAAAATCTTAAAAGTAAAATGTCTGGCCCCCACCCGGCTCGACAACTACCTGATGCAGCAGTTCCCGGCACTGAACCCGGGCCGCCTGAACAAGGCTCTGCGGGAGAACAAGATCAAGCTGAACGGCAAAAAGCAGCCCCTTTCCACCCGCGTGATGGCGGGCGACGAGATCAAGCTGTTCATTCTGGACGAGGTGCTGGATGCCGACAAGCGGGTAGAAGGCCCGGCGTGGAAGAACGCCCGCGGCCCGGCACAGGTCATCTACGACTGCCCGCAGATCCTTGTGGTGAACAAGCCTGCAGGCCTTGCCGTGGATGGCCCCGAGGACGACACCCTGCTCAACCGTGCTCTGCTCTACCTCAACCAGCAGGGCGAGTACAAGGAGAACGATCTGTACACTCCGGCCCTCTGCCACCGGCTGGACACCGGCACCAGCGGTCTGGTCATCATCGCCAAGACCCCCGAGGCCGAGCAGTTGTTCCTTGAGGTCATCAAGAACCGCGAGGTCAAAAAGACCTACCTCTGCGTCACCTTTGGCCGCCCCACCCCGCCGGACGGCACCCTGGGCGGCTACCTGCTCAAGGATGCAGACCGGGGCATCGTGAAGATCGTGCCCGACAAGCAGCCCGGTGCCAAGGACGTGGAGACCCAATATGAGACCGTTGCCGTCTCCGGCCGTCTGGCCCTGCTCAAGGTCCGGCTCATCACCGGCCGCACCCACCAGATCCGTGCCCACATGGCAAGCATCGGCTGCCCCATCCTGGGCGACAGCAAATACGGCAACAACACCGCCAACCGGGAGCTTAAGCTAAAATATCAGGCCCTCTGCGCCTGGGAGCTGGTCCTCCCCCGCTTCACCTCCCCCAACTTCGCCGACCTTTCCGGCAAGACCTTCCGCGCACCGAAGCCCTGGTATTACCAGCAGGTACTGGATGGAACGTTGAAGTAATTTTTTGATATGCAGCAAAAAGCGGCACCTCTCCGTACAAACGGAAAGATGCCGCTTTTTCTTACTTATTTGCTTGAAAAATACTCATCACAGAATGCAAACCAAAGTTTTTCATAATCCTCATGCTTTACCTCAATCAATTGATACGGAGATACAATATTCCGTTTGATAGCTTCTGCTGCAAAATCTCTGACATAATCGCCAGCCTCTGTATAAAACCCATACACATTTTGGATTCCTTTTTCAGCTGCCACAAACAATCGTGTATGACCATCCACGGAAACATTATGGCCTTCCCAATTCACAAGCGGAATTATCAAGTCTTCTTCTGTATGAACAAAGTCACTTACAGCTTGCTTTTTGATTTCATCCACATAAAACTGTGAAGGCTGAATCTCTGCCATAGGAATCTTCACCAGTTCTACCGCAGGGTATGTTTTCACCAGATTATTTGTTTCGTCCCAAAAATTCGTAATATGTTCGGCATAAAATCGAAATTCATCTATCACAGCTTCATAGAAATTCGAGTTCTTTCCTCTTATAATTGCATCTGTTTTCGACACAATTTCCACTTCATACGGGTCATCTCCAACAAGAAATGCTCCATGTTGATTCAGAACTTTTTTCAAAAATCGATCATCCAGATATGTGTTTACTCGATTTACTCCAGGCATATATTCTTTTTGCTTCATCGTTTTATATTTCATCCTTTTATCTTATCGGCCCCACCGATTTCCCGAACCACCAGCTTCATCTTACCATAGTTTCTGTTCTGTGGCAACAAAACGCGGCACCTCTCCGTACAACCGGAAAGATACCGCTTTTCTTGTTCCTATATGTTCAAATCAGAAGTCCTTATCCTTCCGAATCTCGAACTCCATGCCGTGGATATTTTCCTTCCGCACAACATCATACTCGTAGCCCGGGAAGTCTTTGCGAATCGTAACTGTGTTCAGGCAGTCATAACCCAATTTCCGATACAACCGGATAGCCGCTTCATTGCGAGCGGCGGCTTCGATGTAAAGGGAAACCGAATACTGCTTCACGATTTCTTCCAGCTGGTGAATCGCTTCGCTGCCAAAACCGTGGCCCTGCCATTCCGGCAGGATGAACAAATCTTCCAGCCAGTCCATTTTACCGCCGCGGCTTCCCAGATGGGCAAAGCCCACATTGACGGCATCGTTCTGGATAAAATAAATCATATGGCCCGGTTTTGTCCAGTTCTGCAAATCTTCCAGCGCTTCCGCTTCGCTCTGGTCATAATGACTGTGTGCTTTCCAGAAGCCCTGAATGAGTGGGATGATTTGTGCTTCTTCGTTCGTGTACTGCTTTAGTGTAATCATAACAGAATCCTCTTATTGTATCAGGCCTCCACCTTTTCCACGCTCCACCAGCTCCATCATATCATAGTTTCTGTTTCAGAGCAACCAAAAAACGGCACCACAGTTTTCAGCTGTGATGCCGCTTTCATTTTACCTATCAGATCCTCACCATATCCCGGGTGATCTCGGCCAGAGAGTGTGCGCCGCACATCTGCATGGTATCGGCCAGCTCAGCGGCGATCTTGTCGATGTAGCACTTCACGCCTTCCTCGCCGCCGCCATAGACTGCGGTGACAAAGGGGCGGCAGATGAGCACAGCGTCAGCACCCAGAGCCAGCGCCTTGAACACATCCACACCGGAGCGGATGCCGCCATCCACCAGAATCTTCACGCCGCTGCCCTTGAGGGCCTCTGCGATCTCCGGCAGGACTTCGGCGGTGGCGGGGCACTGATCCAGCACACGGCCGCCGTGGTTGGAGACCACGATAGCAGCAGCACCGGCCTCCTTGGCCTTGAGGGCACCCTTGACGGTCATCACACCCTTGACGATGAAGGGGCGCTCGGCCAGCTTGACGATCTCGGCCAGCTCAGCGACACTCTTGCTGCCGGCGGGCGGGGTCATATTCTTCAGGAAGGGCAGACCGGCGGCATCCACGTCCATGGCAACGGCAAAGCAGCCGCTGGCCTTGGCCTGCTCCATCTTGGCCTTGACCGTGTCGATGTTCCAGGGCTTGATGGTGGGCACGCCGCAGCCGCCTGCAGCGCCAATGGCCTTGGTGGCCATAGTCATCACGTCGGGGTTGGTGCCGTCACCCGTAAAGGCGGCAATGCCGTTTTCGGCACAGGCGCGCACCAGCACGTCATTGTAGGTCATATCGGTGTAGGTGTCGGAATAGTGGAGGTTCACCGCACCCACAGGGCCTGCAAAGAAGGGATACTTGAAAGTTTTGCCAAACAGCTCCACACCGGTGTCGGGGGTGCCGTTCTCGCACAGGGTGTCCATGTTCACCCGGATCTCCGCCCACTTATTATAATTGCGGATGGCCGTATCACCCACGCCCTTGGCACCGGGGCCGGGGATCTGGTTTTTGCAGGCCACACCGTTGCACACGGGGCAGGCCTTGCAGTACTGCCCGATGCACTGGCGGGCATTGTTCAAAACATCAGCGTAATTCATATCGCATCCTCCTGTTCAGGTTCCCTTTTTCGAGCGGAACCTGCAAATTCCAACCGTTCTCTGCCCACATCATAGTCCGTTTTTATGGGTTCGTCAAGGGGATCAGCGGGTCCCGCTTTTTCTAACGAAAAAATGTATGTCGCAGAAACGTTGATTTTTAGATTTTTCAAATTTTTTCAAAAAAATCCTTGACAAAAGTCATCCTTTCAGGTATTATAGTGGAGCGCTGAGGGCCACGGCCCGAAACGCTAAAAACTGAAGATGTGGAAAGATGGCTGAGTTGGTCTAAGGCGCACGACTGGAAATCGTGTAACGTGTCAAAAGCGTTCTGGGGTTCGAATCCCCATCTTTCCGCCAGAAGCCCCGGAACGAATGTTCCGGGGTTTTTCTGTTGATTAAACCTCTCAGTCTCGCTTCGCTCGCCAGCTCCCCTAGTAGGGGAGCCCTTGGCATAGCGGACAGTTTCGATCTGACTGAACAAAGTTTTTGATAACGTAAAAGTAACGTAAAGGGAGTTTCTACAATGTCTGCTGCTATTACGATTGCAATGCCGCGCATGGTGCCGAACCAGCTGCTGGCGGAGGCTCACGCAAAATATCCCGAAAGCCTTGCCCGGGCCGGGGCAGAGATGCGCTGGATCGAGCTGGACGACCCCGAAAAGGCCGTGCAGGATGCGCTGGCCTGTGACGGCCTGCTGCTGCCGGGCGGCGGCGACATCGACCCGAAATTCTACGGGCAGGAACGCATCCCTGCCTGCGGTGAGCCCAACGTCCTGCGGGATACCGCCGAGCCGCTGCTGCTGCGCGCCTTCCTTGCCGCCGACAAGCCGGTGCTGGCCATCTGCCGGGGCATCCAGCTGATAAATGTTGCGCTGGGCGGCGATCTGTATCAGGACATCAAACCCTTTGCGCACGTCCCCCACAACGACCATTGGGGCAAGATCCACACCGTCACCGTGCGGCGGGACACCCTGCTCTCCCGCATTCTGGGGCAGGATACCGTGCTGGTCAACAGCCAGCACCATCAGGCGGTGGACAAGGTCGCCCCCGGCCTTGTGCTGTCGGCCCTGAGCGAGGACGGCATCGTGGAGGGCATTGAGAAGCCGGACGCGAAGTTCTGCCTGGGCGTGCAGTGGCACCCTGAGTGGCTCAGCGCTGCCGACCCCGCCATGCAGGGGATCTTTGATGCCTTTGTGGCGGCCTGCAAATAAATTATGAAAGAATCAGAGCCATCTTGAACGATTTTTAAGCTCTGGATCGTATTCCTTATAAAGAGAACAGGAGGTTCTGCCATGAAATCTTCCAAAAAGCGTTCCCGCGCCGTGGTCACAGTGGTGGCCTGCATTCTGGCGGTGTGTCTGGTGGCTGCGCTGGTCCTTTTCAGTCTGGTCAACAGCAAAGTCCGTGCCTTACAAAAGGGGGCGGCCTTTGAGTTCAGCTATAACATCACCGCACAGGACAGTTCCAGTACCCCGGCCCTGTACAATATTCTGAAGCAGGTGGGTGCAACCTCCGGCGATGTGGCCGGGCTGTATTCGCCGGGGCAGCTGCAATTGTACCTGTACCCCTCCGGCGGGCTTGCCCGCGCCGAGACCGGCGGCACCGACTTTTTCACCGACCTCTATATCGATGCCAACGACACCTACTTTGATGCCGGGCGGCTTTACCGCACCCTGCGGGATTCCATCGCGGACAGCGCGCCGCTGGTGGGTGCGTTCCTGCCGGAGTGGTCTCTGCCCAACTACATCACGCAGACCCAGCTGGCAAAGATCCTCGGCGTGCCCAACACGCAGGTGGCCATGCAGGAGATGTCCGGCTATACCATGACCCTTAGCCGCCAGTGCATCGTCCACCCCGATTATGCCAAAAAGGACTACACCTACTATCAGTTCCCGTCTGAGGGGGAGGACGCGGCTGTCCTCGTGGTGGGCCTGCCGCTGAAGTCCCTGCTCTTCGATGACACCATCCCCGTGGATGTGCATGTGGAGATCCCCGCCCACGGTGTCAACGCAGCCCTGAGCGGCACACTGGAAGCCGGTGTCAACAGTCTTTCGGCTCCCGTCAGTGTCATTTCCGACAGCGACATCAATTCCATTGTCCAGCTCCGGGAACGTCTGGAGCAGTTTGCCGATCTCATCAACACAGCGTTAAAGCGTGTGCAGTAACAAAAAAGCAGAGCCGTGCAGCGTTTGAACTGCACGGCTCTTATCTATTTCAGCGCTTATGCTCAATGTGTTCCTGGATCCATTTGCCGCCATCGCCGCTGCCCACCGCACTGTTATAGACAATGCCGGTCAGCTCGCTGGTTAGGTCGGACTTCATCTTCTTGTACTCCTGCTCTGCCTGATCCGCAACGCTCTGGTCACGACCATTGTCCCGCAGGTACTGGCGCAGCTCTTTCAGGATGGCGTTGAACTCCTTGTCACACTCGCCCTGAACACTGGTCAGCTTGGCGGTCTTGGACACCACGATGGAGACCTTCATCCCCAGATTGCGCTCCTCCACCGGGTGGGAGATATACTCATCGTAGGCCTCGTAGATCACGCCGTAGAGCTTGGATTCCGTCTGCTTCTTCAGGTTCTTCAGCTGGCGGATGTAGCTGTCGATTCTGGCATCCACCTCATTCTCCGAAGCAGCGGAGCTGCTGGAGGCATGGCTGCTGCCAGGGGCCTGACTGCTGGCCGCATGGCTGCCGGAAGCCGCAGAGGACGCGGGCACCGAGTGTGCGGCACTGGAACCGGACACTGCGGAGCTCACGCTGTCCGCCTTGCCTGCGCTGGCGGCAGAGGAGGCCTCACTGGACGAAGCTGTCTCCGAAGAGGAAATGCCAAGTTCCTCTTCCAGCTGTTCCAAAAAGGACGAAACCGGGGATTCTCCTGTTGCTTCACTGCTGACGGCGCTCTCGCTGGAGGCGGCGGCGCTGGAGGGCCCCTCAGCTTCCCCGCCGGGCAGAGCGGAGGACGGCACAGAGCTGGCCTGCGCCTCGGACACAGGGGTGCTTTTCCGCATCCCTGTCAGGATCAAAGCAGCTGCCACGATCACCACAAAAACGATGGCCGCAGCCAGCTGATAAAGCTTCTTTTTCTGCATCTGGCACAAAATTCTCCCACTTCAGATTTCGTTCCCGGCCTTTTGCCGCGCAGGAACAGGTCTATCATATCATCCCCGGGGGAGAATTTCAATGGATAAATCGTGAAAAATGTCGCCTAACTGCCTTTTTACGACAGGATTTCGTCCCATTTCACAGCCTGTCGGAGACGCGGTCAGTCTTTTTTCACAGCCACAAGAACGCGGATCTTTCCGCCCGCCGCGCTGCCGTGGGCATCGTACCAGCCGATGAGGCTGTAATCCTCGGCGTTGATCTTGGAAAGGGTGGTGGCGTAATACTTGCCCTTGTACCACAGATACACCTGCATGTCATCGGCAGTCTCATAGCGGGTGGAGCCGCTCCGCACGGAGGCGGCCCCCAGCTGATCCACCGTGACCGGGAGCAGCTGGGCCATGGTGCCCACACTGCCGGAAGCAGTCTTGCGCACCGAGATACCGCCCGCCAGCACGGGATACTTCACGCTGGTCTTATAGGTGGTCTGCTCACCGTTGACGTAGCAGACATAGTTTGCGCCGCTGCTCAGGTAATCCAGCACCGAGCTGACCACGCCCGTGGTGCTGTTGGCACCGATCTTGAGCAGATAGCTTGCCAGGCTGGCGGTGCTGCTGGTCACGCTCTCCCACAGGGTGCTGCCAATGCTGCCATCGACCAGCCCATACAGCAGGGTGCTGGTGGAGGGCATCACGCTTTCCACCGCACCGGCCACAAGGTCAGAGGCGCTGGAACCGGTGGTGTTGGAGGTGGACGAGCCGGAGCCGGTGTTCGTGGTGGAGCTGGCTGCGGTGCTGATGAGGTTGGTCACATCATCCAGCACACCGTAGGTCCACAAGTCGCCGGTGGCATCGTTCAGAATGAGCCGGTCAATGGCACCGTTCTCATCCACGGTGTAGTAACGGACATCCGAGGCAGAAAGTGTCACCCCCGATAGGCGGCTGGGACTTACTGTCCCAGCCAACCCCTCCGCTGTCGTATCCAGGATTTCCACATCCGAAGCAAGGGCCGCATCGCCCAGCGCGGTGCCGTCCGCACTGATGGTGCCGCTGACCGATTGGCCGCTCAGGGTCTCCACGTTCTCACCGTCGGCGTTGACGGTGATCTTCACCAGCCAGCCGGCGGGAAAGTTCAGGCTCTTGTCCACATTCACGGTGCGGGTCACGCCATCGGTGCAGGCCACCTGCACGCTTTGGAGCACATCCGCGCCATTTTCCTCGGTCAGGCTGCGGGAAGAAGTCTGCACCACGCCATAGAACACGCTGTCGGCTTCCTCGCCGGTCAGAACGGCCACCGCCTCGTTGTTCATGCCCAACAGCAGGGTGACCACCTGTCCCACTCCGCCGCCGTTGAGGGACGAGAGGATCGATGCCGCTGCCGAAGAAGCCAGTGTATAGCTGGTGCCTGCCACTGTCACACTGGTGGGGGCGCTGGCGCTGGGCGAGACCGCCGTGATGCGGCCCGCCGCCTTGTGGGAGTAGATCCAGACCGTTCTGGCGCTGGCGCTGTAATAGTAGACATCGTAGGCATTCAGGGCGGCATCCGTGGCCACGGTATCATTGCGGTAGACCGCCGCCGGGGCAAAGGGCAGCTGGGTGGTGCCATCGGCCACAAAGGGGCCCTCCACACTGCTGAGCAGCACCGAGGACAGGTCGATCCGGCCATCCGTCACGGTAAAGCCCAGCGTGGCGGCATAGGTCTGGTTCTCAGCGGTGCTGGCCGTCAGGGCATTATAGAAGAGCACAGCGGCATCCTCCAGGGTCAGGCCCTGCCCCTGCACAGTGCTCAAACCGGCCCGCAGACCCAGGCTGCCGGCCTTGTTGAGCTGTGCCGCCGGGAAGCTGCCGCTCAAAGTGGTAACATCATAGCCCAGCAGCTTGAGGGCGGCGGTACAGGTCTCTTCCAGCGTCACACCGTTGTCGGGCCGGAAAGAGCCGTCGGTGTAGCCGCTGAGCCATCCCTGCTGGACGGCAATGCGGATATAGGGGGCATATTCGTTTCCGCTGTCCACGTCGGTGAACAGGGTGCCGGTGTTCCCCTGCGTGGCGGCGCTCTCCCGGTAGGCCGAGAATGCCACCAGCAGCTTTGCCAGCTGGCCCCGGGTCAGGGCGGTGCTCAGGGCGGAGGCCTGTTCGCTGGTCAAGCCGCCCAGCGTCACGGCAGTCTGCACCGCCGCATTGCTGGCAGCGGCATTTGCCGGCACCACCAGCATCGAGCAGGCAATGCAAACGGCCAGAAGAAATGCTAGAAAACGTTTTTTCATATCGAACTCCTTAACAAAGGGTTTCATTGATCCTTGGCTCCCCTGCCAGGGGAGCTCCGCAAGGCGCTGGCGAAACCAGACCGAAGCGGTGAGAGGTTTAATCATATCTCAATGCTTCAATGGGGTTCAGCCTTGCGGCGCGCTTGGCGGGCAGATAGCCGAACAGTACACCGATGCCCACCGAGATGCCAAAGGCCACCAGCACCGAGGTCATGGAGGGGGCCACCGTCAGTTCCATATCCGACACCAGCAGCGGAAGCACCCGGTTGGCCAGAGCGCTGAACAGATAGCCCAGTGCAATGCCAAGCAGCCCGCCCAGTGCGGAGGTGGTGGCCGCCTCAGTGACGAACAGGCCCAGAATGCTGCGTTCCTTGGCACCCAGCGCCTTGCGGATGCCGATTTCCCGGGTGCGCTCGGTGACGGACACCATCATAATGTTCATAATGCCGATGCCGCCCACCAGCAGGGAGATGGCTGCAATGGCGGTCAGGATCGCCACCACCATGTTGATCATGCTGGTCATGGTCTCCAGCATCTCGCTCAGGCTGGTGATGAAATAGCCGTCCTCCGCGTGGAGGATGGATTCGATCCCTACTACCAGAAGATTCTTGCCCTCATCGGCAAGTTCATCGCTCACCAGAACCACGCCGTAGGAGCTGGCGCTGGTCTTGCTGATGCGTTGGGCGGTGGTATAGGGCACAAAGATCATGTCATCATCGGTGCCCTCCTGATCGGTCGTACTGCTGACATTGGCTTCCAGCACGCCCACGATGGTAAATCTCTCGCTGCCGATCTTGATGGTCTGGCCGATGGCGTTGCCGCCGTAGGCCGCGCGGGCAATGTAATCGCCCACCACGCAGACCTTTTTATTGTCCGTGATGTCCACATAGGTCAGGCCCCGGCCCTGGGCCAGCGTGCGCCCCATCATATCCAGGTAGGTCTCACTCACGCCCTTGACGCTCGTATAGCCATAGGTGGTGGTATCCACCTTCACGGTGCTGTCCAGCGTGGTGGTGGGCGACATGCCGGTGAACACCTCCGGGTGGCTGTCCACGATATCGTACATCTGCTGCACGGTCACGGTGCGGGAGCCGCGGCCCGTAATCTGGACGCTGAGGACATTGGTCCCCATCTCAGAAAAGCTGTCCTTGATGCTCTGGGTCATGCCATTGCCCAAGCCCACGATGACGATGACCGCCGTGACACCGATGATGATACCCAGCATGGTCAGAACGGTGCGGAATTTGTTGCTCCAGATATTCTTGACTGCTTCGCGGAAGGTCTCGTAGATCATGCGTCCCCCTCCTGTTCTGCCGGTTCAAAGTTCAGTGTCGGCTGAACGATGGCCTCCGGTGCCAGGGCATCGCCATCGTAGACCACGCGGCCATCCTCCAGCCGGATGATGCGCTGGGCCTGCACGGCAATGGAGTTGTCGTGGGTGATGAGCACCACGGTGTTGCCCTGCCGGTGGAGCTGCTGCAGCATTCCCAGCACCTCGCGGCCGGTGTGGCTGTCCAGCGCGCCGGTGGGCTCGTCGGCCAGAATGACCGCCGGATTCCCGGCCAGCGCCCGGGCAATGGAGACGCGCTGCTGCTGGCCGCCGGAAAGCTGGCTGGGCTTGTTTTTCAGCTTATCGCCCAGCCCCACCTGCTCCAGTGCCTCGCAGGCCCGGCGGCGGCGCTCGGCGCGGGGCACGCCCGCATAGATCAGCGGCACCTCCACGTTTTCCAGCAGATTCAATTTGGGCAGCAGGTTATACTGCTGGAAGATGAAACCCAGCATCTCGTTGCGCACCTCGGCCTGCTCATTGCCGGACATGTTGCCCACCTCCCGGCCATTGAGCCGGTAGCTGCCCGCTGTGGGCACATCCAGGCAGCCGATGATGTTCATGCAGGTGGATTTACCGGAGCCGGACTGGCCCACGATGGCCACGAACTCGCCCTTTTCAATTTTCATGCTGATGTGGTCGGCGGCTTTTACCGTGGTGTCACCCATCCGGTAATATTTGCACACATCCTCAAATTCGATCAGAGCGCTCATTGCGGGCCACCTCCCGGTGCGCCGCCGCTCGGGCCGCCGCTTCCACCGCCGCCCTGACCGGGCCCGCCGACCACCATCATCTCCTCCATCTGTCCGTCAGCGCTGACAGAGGCGGTGCTGCTGGCGGTGTAGGCTACGGTGTCACCTTCCTGCAGGCCGCTTGTTACGGCGATGTAATCATCATCGCTGGTGCCGGTGGTCACCTTGACATAGACATAGCCCTCCGGGGCGGTCATGCTGGGGTCGGCGTTGGCAGCGCTGGGGGAATCCTTGGTCACCAGCACATAATTGCCCCGCACCACAGCGGCATTGGGGATGGAAAGTGCGTTCTCGGCGCTGGCCGTCGTGATCTCGGCGGTGGCGTTCATGCCGGGCAGCAGGTCGCCGGTATCGTCGATGCGGATGGTGACAGGATAGGTGGTGGTGCCGCCTGCCGTGGTGCCCGCCTTGGACACGCTGGTGACCACGCCGGTAAAGGTGCGGTCAGAGATGGCATCTGCGGTGATGGTCACACTCTGCCCCTCCTTGATGGAGAGGATCTCCAGTTCGTCCACATTCACCGTCATCTGCAGGTAGCTCAGGTCGTAGATGGTGCACAGGCTGGGGCTGCCCGCGGGATTGCTCACAGTGTCGCCCGCCTTGACCTCCTTGGAGATGACCGTGCCGCTGATGGGTGAGGTGATGGTATAGTTGTTCAGCTGATCCTCGGTGTCCTCCATGGACATCTGGGCACTGCGCAGGTTATCGGAGGCGTTCTGCACCTGCTTGGTCAGCTCCTTGCCGGAGATCCTGACCAGCGCGGTATCGGCGCTGACAGAGGATCCCTCTTTCACGCAGAGGGCGGTCACGGTGCCGCCGGTGGAGGCGGTGATGCTCTGCTCGTTCTGGTAGCTGAATTTTGCCGATGCCAGTGCGCTGACCCCGTTGACGCTGGCCGTTGCGGCCTGCGCGGCGGTCAGGCTGCCGGTGTTGTTCACCGCAACGGTCACGGTGCGCACCAGCAGGTTCCCGTTGCTCAGGGCATCCGCACCGGAGACGGAGCGCACGGTGCCGGAGACGGCCTCAAAGGTGCCGTCCAGCGTGACCTGTGCGGCCTGCCCCACGGTAAAGTTCGCCGCATCTGCTGCCGGGAATTCCAGCGTCAGCAGCAGGGTGGAGGCATCCCGCACAGTGGCCACCTCCTGCCCGGCGGTGACCACATCGCCCACCGCCACCTTGTAGGAGGTCAGCGTGCCGCCGATGGTGCTTCGGACGTATTGGGCATCCACGGCATCCTCGTAATTGCGCTGGGCCTGATCCAGCGAGAGCTGGGCCTTTTCCGCGCTGTTGGCGGCGTTGGAGCTGTCGATGGTGTAGAGCACCGTTCCCTCTTCAATGGTGTCCCCCACCGCAAAATCGGCGGTGAGCACAGTGCCGGACACCAGCGCATTGACGGTGTAGGTGTTGGCTGCGGCAATGGTGCCGGAGCCGCTGAACACATTGGTGATATTCCGGCGCTCCACCGCGCTTTCCAGATAGGCGGTATCTACGCCTGCCGGTTTTGCGCCCTTCCCGGGCAGCAGGAACGCACCGGCCACTGCGGCTGCGCAGGCGGCAGCGGCAATGCGCTTCCAGTTGCGCCTTACAAAAGGTCTCCAGCCCTTCGTTCTTTGTTCTGCAGGCACTTCCAGCGCCAGATTGAATTCCTGGTCGCTCTGTTCCTGCGGCGTTTGTTTGTTTTTTCGCAGCATTGGTTGCCCCTCCCTGATGTTATGGCAGGGTGCAAAGCTGCACCCGCCCTTCTTCCAACAGTATAGCGGGGCTTTCTTAACATTCGCCGGAGATATTTCTTAAGACTTGCTTAAGTTCGGTGGAAAAAGTGTAAAAAGAAACCCTCCCCGTCATCGCATTGCAATGCCGCCTCCCCCGAAGGGAGAGGCTATGCAGGCTCTATCCGAGGTGCTGCATTGGCTCCCCCTTCGGGGGAGCTGGCAAAGCCGTAGGCTTTGACTGAGAGGGTTGTCTTATTCTACCGGGAACAACAGCGTCATGGCAAACTGCTCGTTCTCCTGTTCGATCTTGCAGTCTGCGTGCATCTTATCCATCATGGTCTCGATGCTGGTCAGGCCCACCTTGGTGCTTTCCACCGCCGGGGGCGCAGGCAGGACATGGTTGCGGAACACAAGGCCCGCCCTTCCCTCCTGCCGCAGGAACCGCACCTCGATGGGCCGGGCCGGGTCGGCGTACTTGATCAGGTTGGAGCCGATGTTATCCAGAATGCGCCGGATGTACTGCGCCCGCACGGTCAGGAGCACATCCTCGCTGCCCAGCTCCAGCGCACAGGCAAAGCCGCGCTGCTGCAGCATCTCCACCATCTCAGCCAGCGGCTCCTCAAAGATCTGGGAGAAGCGGGCCGGGGCATCCAGCTGCACCACGGTGTCCCGGGTGACCAGCGCGTACTCGAACAGATTGTCGGACAGCTGCTTGATCTGCCGGGCCTTGCCGTCGATCTTTGCCAGATATTCATCCTGCTGGGCCTCGGTCTCGTATTTGTGGTGACGCAGGATCTCAGTATAGAGCAGCAGGGTAGTCAGCGGGGTGCGCAGGTCGTGGGACATCTCGGTGATCAGGCTCTTGACCTTGGCGGCAGCCTGAGCCTCCTCGGCCTGCTGCTGGCGCAGGGTCAGACGCAGACCATCCAGACTGGTGGCCAGCAGGGCCAGCTCATCGTCTCCCTGGATCGTGATGGGGTGGTCAAGGTCGCCGCCCTCCATAGCTTGGATCTCCCCGCTGAGCAGGAGGATATAGCGGATGATCTTCCGGCTGCTCAGGAAGAAAAACAGCGGGAAAAGGGCAAAGCTGACAAGCAGCAGGATCTCGCACCCCTTGCCGTAATAGGCATCCACGCCGTTGTAATAGAACATGGCGGTGGTCTCTTTGTCCGAAAAGGTGAGCGAGTACATCGGGAGCCAGCGCTCGGCCGGAACCGCTTCCGTCACGTTTTCCCGCCCCTCGTAGACCGGAGCGACCAGCGGATAGGAGGAATAGAGCATCCGGGAGCGATCGTAGATGATGAACATCGTGCTGCCGTTCCGCACAGACCAGTCGTCCAGTTTGTCGATATCCCGGCTGGAAAGGCCGCGCCGGTCGATATAGCTCTGCAGCTCCTGCACCTGCTTTTCCACAGCCCGCTGCTGGGTTTCCGGCTGGTCAAAATAAAGCCACAGGGCTTTATTCAGCACAACCTGCATTCCCACCAGAAACACAGCACTTGCCAGTGCTGAGAACAGGATCATCAACACCAGCTTGCCGGAAAGTCCCAGCTTTTTACGCATGATCCTTCTCCTCCCCGGGCACAAAGCGGTACCCTTTCCCCCACATGGTCTGCAGACGGGCGGGGTTCTGCGGGTCTTTTTCGATCTTCATCCGCAGATTGCGGATATGTACCATCACGGTGCCGTTGGAGGTGTAGAAATAAGGTTCCTGCCACACATCCTCGTAGATCACCTGCACCGGGAAGATGCGCTGGGGGCTCTGCATGAGCAGCCGCAGGATCTTGTACTCCGTCTCGGTCAGGTCGATCTCCTCCCCGTCCACCCAGACGCGGTTGCAGTCCAGTGCCAGCTTCACGCCATGGCTGCACAGGGTCAGGTTTTCGGCCCGGGCCGGGGCCTGCCCCTTACCCTGATAGACGCAGTACCGCCGCAGCAATGCCTTGACCCGGGCGCTGAGCTCCGCAAAGGAAAAGGGCTTGGGCAGATAATCGTCCCCGCCCGCGGTCAGGCCCAGCAGCTTATCGGACTCCTGTGATTTTGCCGTGAGGAACAGGATCGGCACTGTGGAGAGCTTGCGCAGTTCCTCGCAGACGCGCAGGCCGCTCATACCCGGCATCATAATATCCAGGATCACCAGATCGACCTCCGGGCGGAACACCTCCAGTGCCCGGGTGCCGTTTTCGGCTTCGATGATATGGTATCCCTCGCCGGAAAGCAAGATGCGCACGCCGTCCCGGATATCCGGATCGTCCTCCGCGATCAGAATGGTCTGCTCTGCCATGGTCTTTTCCCCTTTTTGTCATTCTCGGTTCTAGTATAACAGCAGTTTCCTGCATTTTCCATGAAATTTTTCTAAGGATTTCTTAAGAAAACGCCTCTTCCGGTCAGACCCTGCTGCAGGGACAGAAAAAAGGCATCCCCGCAAACGAGGATGCCTTTCTCAAAACGGTTTTCTGCCCCAAAGCGCCCGCTCCGGCGTGGAGCCGGGCCGGGTCTCCGGCGCAGAGGCTTACATTGCAAACTGGACGGCGCAGAAGGCTGCATAGATGCAGAGCAGCAGCACGCCCTGCCAGCGGGAGAGCCTGCCCTTGAGCAGAGCGGGCACGGTCAGGAGGAGCATGACCGCGAACATCACGGGCAGATCCATGACCAGGGAGGAATTGATGCCCATGATGGTGGAGTTCTGCGGGATGCTGAAGGGCGACACCGTGATGGACATGCCGCTGACCAGCACCAGATTGAACACGTTGGCACCGATGACATTGCCCAGCGAGAGGGAGCCGTGGCCTTTTGCCAGCGAGGTGATCGCCGTGACCAGTTCAGGCAGAGAGGTGCCCAGCGCCACAAAGGTCAGGGCGATGACGGATTCCGGCACACCCAGCGCCTGCGCGATCAGGGTGCCGTTGTCCACCAGCAGGTTTGCGCCCACAGCGATCAGGGCTGCGCCGAGGATGAGCAGGCCGACCTCTTTGGCAAAGGACATTTCCTTTTCCGGCTCGTCCTCATCGTCTTCCGGGGCGGGGGCGTTTTTCATAGCCAGCACATTGCAGACCATGTAGGCCACGAACATTGCCAGCAGCACAATGCCGATGGGGCGGCTGAAGTAGCCGGTGCTGTAGGCCACGCCCGCATACAGGGCCGCTGCCACAAAGAAGAACAGCACCGGCACCCGCAGGCTCTTGGGGTCCACCTTGCCCGGGCGGACCGCAATGGTGATGGCCGCGATCAGGGCCGCGTTGCAGATGACCGAGCCAATGGCGTTGCCATAGGCGATCTCGCCGTGGCCGGTCATGGCCGAGGTGGTGGAGACCATGACCTCAGGCAGGGTGGTGCCGATGGACACCACCGTGGCACCGATGAGCAGCTCCGGCACCTTGAAGCGGCGGGCGATGCCGGTTGCACCGTCCACGAACCAGTCGCCGCCCTTGATGAGGCAGAGCAGGCCCACGATAAACAATAATACAGGGATCAGCATATAAAATCTCTCCTTTTTAGTCCATAGAGTATTATACCTGTTTCCCCTGCAAAACGCAAGCAAAATCGTGCATTTTTACCCAGCCTTCTCCACCTTTTTGGCGTTGGGGTAGATGCGCTCCATCCGGGCATTGTCAAAATGCTCATCCAGCAGCACATCCACCGCATTGGCCGGAGCCGCGCCGCTGGTGCGGGCATCGTAGCGGGCCAGCGCCAACGCACTGGTCACAAGGTTCACGGCCATGAACACAGCCAGCAGAGCGGTCATCCAGGGGCGGATCCTGCGCTTGACCGCCTTCATCCCCTTTGCCACCAGCGGGTAGCCATAGCGGATCCAGGTCACGGCCGCAATGCCCCAGAAGAAGCAGTACAGCAGGTTGATGCGCCCGCCCAGATTGAACTTGAAGCCGCTGTAATCCCAGAACACGGTGCCAAACAGCAGCTCTGTCACGGCGCTGCACACATACTCATACGCACCGCCCAGGATCACACCGAACCAGAAGATGCGGCTCTCGCTCTTCTGTTCGCCGCCCCGCAGCAGGATGGCGGCCAGCACCAGCGCCAGCCCCCACACCACGCTGAACGGGCCCCAGACCAGGCTGGAACGGCTCATCCAGACCCCGGCGGTGATGCGGCAGAAGATGGTCTCCACCACATCTCCGAGGAAAGCCCCGATGACAAAGAGCCAGAGCAGGTCGGCAAGGGAGAGCTGCTTTTCGGCACTGGTGGTGGGCTCCGGACGAGCCGCAGTGGGGTACGCCCGCTGGATCCGCTTTTCCACGCTGGCGGTAATTTTCTGCCGCAGCCTCTCCGAGCTCCTGCCCAGCTCCCGATTCAGCTGCTCGAGCCGTGGGTGGCGGTTCGCATACCGGCTGACCACCACCATGGCAGAGATCTGGTCAAGGACGGCCAGCGCCATGCCGACCCATACCACAGCGTGGAACAGCAGCGGCGGCAGGTGGGCGCAGAGCCGGAACAGCAGGTCGTTGCCCCAGCGGACTGCCGCCATGCCCAGCAACCCCCACAGCAGGGAGTATTGCAGGCAGACATAGCCGTCCAGATTGAACTTTTTATCGGAGTAGTCCCACCAGCGGCGGTGGTGGATCCGTTCCAGCAGCTTGGCGGTCAGCCACTCCACCACCGTGGCATAGATCATGCTGCCGAAGAACAGTGCCGCCAGGCTGGTGCGCTGGTCGTTCAGGCCGATGGTGATGAGCACCCCTGCCGTGCCGTACACAAAGCAGAAGGGGCCGGAGGCCACGCCGCGGTTGGTGAACCGGCGGCCCTTTGCGGTTGCAACAACGGTCTCGCCTACCCAGCCTAAAAAGGAATATACCAGATAAATTACACAAAGAGTATAGAGATTCAGGTTCATAGCGCTCCTTTCCCGGAACAAAAAGGGGCCGGGAAGCGGCATTCCCGACCCTCTTTGTTCAGTTTACGAATTACAGCTGGCTCTTATACAGTGCCTCGATCTCCTCCACGCTGGTATCGCGGGGGTTGCCGGGGCGGCAGGCATCTGCAAAAGCAGACTCGGCCAGGAAGTGGATGTCCTCTTCCTTCAGGATGCCCTGCAGGTTTGCGGGGATGCCCACATCTGCGCTCAGCTGCTTGACAGCGGCGATGGTGGCATCGGCGGCCTCGGCATCGTTCATCTCGTCGATGCCCTTCACGCCCATGGCCTTGCCGACCGCGCGGTAGCGCTCCCCGGCAACGGTCTTGTTGTACTCCAGACCCACCGGCAGCAGGATGGCGCAGGCCACGCCGTGGGGGGTATCATACAGAGCGGACAGACCGTGTGCCATGGAGTGGACGATGCCCAGACCCACATTGGAGAAGCCCATACCGGCAATGTACTGGCCCAGAGCCATGCCCTCGCGGCCCTCCGGGGTGTTCTGCACGGCACCGCGCAGGTTCTCGCTGATGAGCTTGATGGCTTCCAGATGGAACATATCGGAGATGGTGCAGTGACCCTTGGTGATATAGCCCTCGATGGCGTGGGTCAGAGCGTCCATACCGGTAGCGGCGGTCAGGCCCTTGGGCATGGAGGACATCATATCGGGATCGACCACAGCGATCTCGGGGATATCGTTGGTGTCCACGCAGACGAACTTGCGCTTCTTCTCCACATCGGTGATGACGTAGTTGATGGTGACCTCGGCAGCAGTGCCGGCGGTGGTGGGAACAGCGATGGTGAACACCGCGTGCTTCTTGGTGGGAGCAACACCTTCCAGAGAGCGGACATCCGCAAACTCGGGGTTATTGATGATGATGCCGATGGCCTTTGCGGTATCCATGGAGGAGCCGCCGCCGATGGTCACGATGCAGTCAGCCTCGGCGGCCTTGAAAGCGGCCACGCCGTCCTGCACGTTGGCGATGGTGGGGTTGGGCTTGATCTCGCTGTAAACAGCGTAGGCGAAGTTTGCAGCATCCAGCAGGTCGGTGACTTTCTTGGTCACGCCAAACTTGATCAGATCGGGGTCAGATCAGACAAAAGCCTTCTTGTAGCCGCGGGCGGTCAGCTCGGGAACGATGTTCTCAATGGCACCGTGGCCATGGTAGGAAATGGTGTTCAGAACAATGCGGTCAGCCATAATTATTTTCCTCCAAATCATTCTGCCCGCCTGCCAGCGGGCTCTCTCTGTTGTTAAGGATACCACATTGTTAAACAATATTCAATGTACTTTTCTTTTGATTTCTATGAATTTTTTACACTTTCCAGCAAAAGAAAACGCTGTACCACTCCCTCAGTCTCGCATTCGCTCGACAGCTCCCTCCAGGAGGGAGCCTTCACGCGGCGGCCAACGCAAAAGCCTCCCTCTGAGAGGGAGGTGGCATCGCATCAGCGATGCCGGAAGAAGTGATACAGCGTTTTTATCGTTTCATTTACCACAGCCGGATGACCTTGATGACTCCCTCGGCCTTATCACGGGCCAGCTCAAGGTGATGCTGCAGCGCATCGGCGGCGGTGTTCCAGTTGTCGCTCAGGGCGGCATTCAGAATTTCCAGATGCTCCTCACAGGTCTGATCCTGATTGATCATGCTCACCTTGCCGGTCATAATGCGGAAACGGGTGTTCAGGCCGGTGATGCGGTCATAGCCAGAGCGCAGATATTTGTTGGGCAGGCTGCTCATCAGCAGCTCATGGAAATCATCGTCGGATTTGCAGAAGTCGTCGATCCGCTCGGGGTGGTGCATCAGCTCAGTGTAGGCCTCCAGCTGCTCCCGGGGGATCAGGTTGCCGTAGGTGCGCAGGGCGTAAGGCTCCACCAGCAGGCGCATCTCGAACATGCTGTGCACATCCTCTTCGGTAATACCGGAGACCATCAGCCCCTTTTTGGGCAGGATGGTGATCAGCCCCTCCTGCTCCAGGCGGCCCAGCGCGTCACGCATGGGGGTGCGGCTGATGTTGCCCATCTCGGCGCAGAGCTTCTGCTCGTTCAGAAATTCGTTGGGGCGGTACTCACAGTTCAGAATCTTGGTTTTCAGGTACTGGTAAGCCTGCAGCTTCAGGCTGGTCTTTGACTGGGAATCCATCTCTTTCATTGTTCTATCTCCTAGTTCGCAAGCAGGACCATTCAGGCAGCAATCAGTCGCCCGCCGGACAGCTTGTATCCCTTAAATAATCCAAGTAATCATTAATATTATTATCACATATCTGGACAATGTTTACAAGACTTTTTTGAAAACTTTGGGAGCTTTTCCGTTTTGAACAGATATCATGCATTATTTTGCTATAAATTGAACAGTTTTTTTGTGCTTGTCGCCAGTGTTTCGTTCTTGTTTTGCATCAAAGGATAAATTGTGGTACACTTGACCCAGAAAGGAAGGCTGATACCATGGCAGGTCGCGGGGGGTACAACACCAAAACCCGGCAATTGATCCTGGATTATCTCATCAACAACCGCCAGCACGCGGTCAGTGCATCCAACATTCTGGAACATCTGGAGGCAGAGGGGGCCAGCCCCAATCCCACCACGGTGTACCGGTATCTGGACAAGCTGGCAGGCGAGCAGCGCATTATGAAATATGTGGCCGATAAGGGCGAAAAGGCCGTGTTCCAGTATGTGGACGAGGGCCGCCACTGCCGCGAGCACCTGCACCTGAAGTGCGTGCAGTGCGGGCGCATTTATCACCTGGACTGCCACTTTATGGATGAGGTGCGTGCCCATCTGATGGCGGAGCACGGCTTCACCCTGCAGTGCGAGGGCAGCGTTTTGTACGGATTGTGCCGCAGCTGCGCACAAAACAGCCCCCATCCGGGGCAGACCGCACAAAAATGCGAACACTGTGTTGACACGGACAAAGAGCCGTGATACAATGCAGGCAGGAAAAGCGTTGATCGGGAAAAGTAAGTGCTCAAGGTTCTTTTGCAGCGAGTGCGGGCCGGTGGAAGCCGCACAGAGAATGAGCCCCGAACGAACCCCCGTGAGCTTCCCCCTGAACCTGCTTCGGGCAGTTAGTAGGGGCCGACGGCAGCCGCTCGTTATCGCGGCAGTGCTTTCAACGGGGAGAGTACACAAAAGTGACTGGTGTGTTCGCGCACCGGTAATTTAGGTGGCACCACGGATACGGCAGCATTCGTCCTAGCAATGGGATGAAGGCTGCCGTATTTTTTTATTTGCAAAAACCTCTCAGTCACCGGGAAACTTGCCTCTCCTATCAGGAGAGGCGGCAATGCGAAGCATTGACGGAGAGGTTTAGAGAGAGAGGGGTAAGAAATATGTGTTGTGTTATGGGTTACACGGGGCACGACCTGAGTGCCGCCAAATTCAAGGAGTATCTGCTGCGCACCGTGATGCGCGGGCCGGACGACCAGCGTGTGGTGGAAGGGCCTTTTGGTCTGATGGGCTTTGGCCGCCTTGCCATCATGGGCCTGACCCCGGAGGGGATGCAGCCCTTCTACCGCGGTGCCGACTGCGTGGTCTGCAACGGTGAGCTCTACGGCTTCCGCTTTGAGAAGGAGATCCTGAAGCGCCGGGGCTACAAGTTTGCCTCCGACTGCGACTGCGAGATCCTGCTGCCGCTGTACTACGAGTACGGTCTGGATATGTTCCGCCACATGGACTCCGAGTTTGCGCTTATTCTGTATGATTCCCGCAAGGACCGGCTGATCGCAGCCCGCGACCCCATCGGCATCCGTCCGCTGTTCTACGGCTATTCCAAGTCCAGCCACCAGATTGCCTTTGCCTCCGAGATGCAGAACCTGATCGGCTGGTGCGATGATATCCGCCCCTTCCCCATCGGCAGCTACTACTGCGATGGCCGCTTTGTCCGCTATGAGGACATTGCCGACGTGCCCGCCCCCATGGAGGATGACATGGAGACCATCCTGCGGAACATCCGCGAAAAGCTGATCGCAGGCGTGGAAAAGCGTCTGGATGCCGATGCCCCTGTGGGCTTCCTGCTCTCGGGCGGTCTGGATTCCTCGCTGGTCTGCTCCATTGCAGCCAAGAAGCTGGGCAAGCCCATCCGCACCTTTGCCATCGGCATGGACACCGATGCCATCGACCTGAAATATGCCCGCCAAACCGCCGATTATCTGGGCAGCGAACACCATGAGATCATCATCAACCGGGACATGGTCATCCAGAGCCTGGAGGAGGTCATCCGACTGCTGGGCACCTGGGATATCACCACCATCCGCGCCAGCATGGGCATGTACCTGCTCTGCAAGGCCATCCACGAGCAGACCGATGTGCGCGTGCTGCTGACCGGCGAGATCTCCGATGAGCTGTTCGGCTACAAGTACACCGACTACGCGCCGTCCGCCGCCGCATTCCAGACCGAGAGCCAGAAGCGCATCCGCGAGCTGTATATGTACGACGTGCTGCGCGCGGACCGCTCCATCAGCGTGAACAGCCTCGAGGCCCGCGTGCCGTTCGGTGATCTGGATTTTGTGCGTTACGTCATGAGCATCGACCCGGCCAAAAAGCTGAACACCTACGGCAAGGGCAAGTATCTGCTGCGCAAGGCGTTTGAGGGCGACTGGCTGCCCGAGAGCATCCTCTGGCGCGAGAAGGCCGCCTTCAGTGATGCCGTCGGCCATTCGATGGTGGATGACCTGAAGGAGTACGCCGAGACGGTCTACACGGACCGCGACTTTGCCGAGAAGTGCGGCAAGTACACCTACGCCCGCCCGTTTACCAAAGAAAGCCTGCTGTACCGTGAAATTTTTGAGAAGTATTATCCCGGTCAGGCCGAGATGATCGTCGATTACTGGATGCCCAATAAGGCATGGCCCCACTGCGATGTCAACGACCCCAGTGCCCGCGTGCTGGCAAACTACGGCGCAAGCGGGCAATAAAGGGAAAGCTGCCGAACCCTTCCGGCCATCGCTGACGCTCGGCCACCTCCCCTG
>OGOL01001387.1_pt1 | contig 22843 bp, 15 predicted proteins | sample 1552641 | NCBI WGS metagenome assembly OGOL01 (sample SAMEA2580140, study PRJEB22360) | human gut metagenome | biome: human gut; feature: human-associated habitat; material: faeces | place: Denmark | collected 2008/2010 | reverse complement strand
GAAAGATCTTTTAAAAACTGAAAGATAACGGGTATGTTCATCTTTATCATTTTCTATTATTACCCTACAAACGTACAAATTTTATTTCATATAAACTACAAAACGCAACAAAAGGACATAAAAAAAGCATCGGCCTGGTAAAACCGATGCTCTAACACATTTATCAAAAAAACAGACTCTTCTGTCTCTGACGTACTTTAGCTTTCACAAGTGGAGTACAATCTCTTTTAATTAATCTTATATCTAATACTATGAAAAACACATAAATATAACAGACGAAAGAACACCTTTGTTCAAAGGTTCTCTAAATATTTCTGTTAATAATAGTTTATAGAATTAAATGTTTTTCATCAATCGGTATCACGATTTGTCCCCAATCAATCATCGCATTGAATAACATAATACGGAAATAGCTTCCCAACTGTGTATGCAATATCTCCTTTTCTTGAATCAAATGCTTGTCCAGAAGTTCAGCCCGCTTGGTCCCCTTGAGTAGCGGGCACGACGGAGTAAACCATGTATTGCCGTCATAAAGAGCTATATTGGAAATAGACGTATCCGTCAGGTATCCGTTTCTTACCACTAATATATCATCAGCCGTTTCTCTCTGGGCGTACAATGAATTTAGTTCTTCCCGATTCGTACTTTTATAAGTATAATCAATAGTATCCGACGTAACCAGACGTAAAGAGGAAACTTTGCGCCTCTGATAAGGAACGTATGTAATTTCTTCTATCGCTTTTCCGTAAGCAATCCGGCATTTCCAGATACCTTCCAATGATTGGGGAGAAATAAATTCACCTAAGTCAATATCGGCAACATCTTGCCAGAAGGCGGCACGAGTCCGGTTGCAACGTTCCGTATGATAATTGATATTATAAATCTTTCCATCTTCTATTCGGATCGTTTCAATAAATGGGCACATATACTTTCTGTTTCATTTCATTATATTCATTTTCCACATCACTTTGGCTGGTAATCCCACCCCCACTCTTAAAATACATTTTACCACCCTCCTGCTCCACAAAACGGATCATAACTGCGCTATCGAGGTCCTTACCGTCAAAATAGCCCATAATACCTGTATAGAATCCCCTGTCATAGGTTTCAGCCTCCTTGATAATCTGCATTGTTTTTTTCTTCGGAGCTCCTGTGATAGAACCGGCTGGTAAAAGCCGGAATATAATACTTCCCAAATTTGTCAGATAATCATCCGGCAGTACACCCTGTATTTCAGAACTTGTCTGAAGAATACTCCCTTGATTGGTCTGCAATTTATCAATATACCGGTATCGGGATACGGATACTTGTTCGGCCACCATACTCAAATCATTACGAATCAAATCTACAATAGTGGCATGTTCCGCCGTTTCTTTAGGATCGTTGATTAATAGCCGGTCAGCCGAAGGGGTTGAAGCATTAATCGTTCCCTTCATGGGGTAGGAATATATTCTTCCATTATGAATTCTTATAAATATTTCGGGAGAAAAAACCGTAAAAGCATCTCTGACCCATAATTTATACATAGCTTTTGAATAACAATAGATATCTTTCAAAGTCAGATTTGTTTCTACCGGAGTGCGACAAGTCAAGTTAGTGAGAAAACTATTTCCGGCAAAGATGTTTCGTTGGACAATATCAAACGAATGTTGATATGTAGCCAAAGATTCCGGGAAAGATTGCCAACGAAGTCGCTTTCTTGACAAAAAAGCTATATTATTCTCTGCAAACATGGGCTGATTCGTAAAACCATTCAAGTTATAGAGTATTTCGGCAGGGTCTACCGAAGATACTGCTTCTATATAAGAAGCATCCTGCTGGTAATTAATGATAAAAATAAAAGGACGACAGGATTGCCCTAAATAGTTCATTTGTCTGATAGCCTGTTCTTTTGTATATAACTGCATGGATTTGTTCTATTTTTAAGTGAAGCAAATGTACGCAAAAAGTATAGATTAGAAAAAGGTGCAACAAAAAAAGGGTTGCCACCGTGTCTATCGGGCAAACCTTATTATCTATACGAGATCGGTCAAATTACTTCATTGCATCCTGTACCTGAGGAATCATCTTTTTCACATTTGCGTTGTCAGGAGATACCTTTGCTGCTTCTTCCAAGTAACCTAATGCTTCTTTAAATCTAGCTGTTGCTTTTTCTTTTTCAGCAGCATATTTATCTGCATCAGAGTTTGCTAAAGGAGTTGCTTTTTTCAGGATATTGGCTCCGTCATTATAACACAATACTCCAAGGCTGTACAAAGCATTTGTTTTATATGATTTATGATCCAGAGGAATTACCTTCTTGAAACATTCTTCTGCTTCTTCAGCTTTACCAGCTTTTTGGGCGGCGAGTCCGGCTTTCAAGTAGTGTAAACCATAATTCTTGATCATTGTTTTATTATTCGGATCAACTTTCAAGCCTTCTTCCAATGTAGCAACGTATTCATCTGTTTTCTTCAATGCATCCAAAGCCAAAGCTTTACGGGCATACGCATTACCAGTATTAAACTTCTTCTGAATAGCAATATCAAAGAAAGTTACGGCTTCCGCATACTTCTTCACTTCATCTGCTGCTATACCGCAATAGTATGCTGTTGCAGAATCCTGATTATTAGTTTGTTTCAAATATTCGCTGAACTTAGCGTAGGCCACAGGATAATTCTTAGCATTGAATGCGTCATTTCCTTCTTTCTTAATTTGATTAGGATCCGTTTGTGCAAAAATGTTAGTTACTGCAATACTAAATGCAAATAAAAAAATCAATTTCTTCATAACTTTATGTGTTTTTTAGTTGTTTATCGTCCAAAAGTATAAGGAATAATAGAAAGACACAACCCTATTTTTGTTTTTTTGAGCTTTTTGAAACCTATATAACGTTCGTTATTCTTCGTAAAAACGGGCTTTTATTCTCAAATACAGCGTAAAAGGAATCACCCTTTTACGCCTTTCTCGGCCGTCAAAGGGGTGATACACAAACTGTTTGGGTAACTACTTTTATCAAATAAATATAGTATACAACAAGAAAATGTATAGAGGGATATTTAATGTTCTATGAGGGACAACAGGGAATAAAATCAAATATACTGTCACAAGAGTTCTTCCAAATATCTCCTTTTATTAACTTCCCGAAAAAATGCTATTCATTTGTTTATCTATAAAACACGAATTCAGTCCCCACCTAATTAAATAAAAAAAACTTCTTTCATAAAATACTGATTCATAGCACCAAAGAAAAATATGAATAAAAAAGTTCCAGAAAGTTTTTGAGTTTTCATAAAAAGCACTACCTTTGCATCCGAAAATAAGGCTGGTTCCGTAGCTCAGCTGGATAGAGCAACGCCCTTCTAAGGCGTGGGTCAAGCGTTCGAATCGCTTCGGAATCACAGTTAACATCCGGTAACAGTTTAATGTTATCGGATTTTTCTTTTAAATAGCTGATATTAAACGTTTTACTTTCGCCCCGTTTAACTTTTAATAACCTGCTTGTGTAGGCATATTTGTAGGCATATCCCTTCTACAGGCATAAAATAGGCATATAAAAATGACGGCAATCAGAATTGTAAGACAAGGCAAAAAAGGTAAGACCGACCGCCTCCCCCTGTATGTGGAATTTTATATCAACCGCGAGAAAATAAGGATCGCGGTAAGGTTAAGTGTCACGTCCAAAGAATGGGACGAGCAGAACGAAGTGATAAAAGGCCGGGACAAAGAAAGTAAGGATAAAAATTTAATCATCTCCAATATCCGTTCACGCGTAAGCGATATATTTGTCCGTGCCCGTCTTAAAAATGAGACGCTGACAAAAGAAAGTTTCTTTCGTCACTATAACAATCCTTCCGATTTTGGTACCTTCTTTGATTTTGCACGGGTTTACCTCAAACAAATTAGCAAAACTATTTCTTTCGGTACCTGGAAACATCACGTTTCTATCATCAAGAAACTGGAAACATTCGCCCCCGGCCTTGTATTTTCAGAGATTACCCACGAATTTCTCCTGTCTTTCTTTGCATATCTTCGCAAAATAGGTAACATGGATTCTACGGCATGGCGTAACATGGCTACTATCAAAATATATGTAGGTGCCGCTATACGTGGCGGTTATATGGACCAGGACCCGTTCGCGGCCATAAAGATACGCCGCCCCAAAAGTGAGGTTATATACCTGACGGAAGAAGAACTCCTCCGCCTGACCGCCTTGTACCGGTCCGGCCGACTGGAAGAATGTACCCAGAACGTACTCCGCTTTTTTCTGTTTCTCTGTTTTACCTCGCTGCATATAGGCGATGCAAAAGCATTGCAGATAAACCAGTTCATAGGGAATGATCTACATTACACACGGGGCAAGACCAAAATACCGGTAACTGTACCTTTATCGGACCCGGCACGTTATATCTATGAATATTATCGGGCCGGACGTACAAAAGGCAACCTGTTTATGAACCTTCCCACGGATCAGGATATAAACCGGGTACTGAAAACTATAGCCGGTAAAGTAGGAATAACAAAGGATATCAGTTCAAAAACCGGCCGGCATACATTCGCTACCCTGTATTATAAGAAAACACATGATATCGTAACACTATCCCACCTTTTGGGACATAGTTCTATAACTATGACAATGGTTTACGCACATGTTCTGGAGGATGAACGCGAAGTGGGAATACACGCCTTTGATGATATGTTATAACCCCAAAAGTGAGGGGGAAACGTGTTTCCTGCTTCCCCCTTCGCTTTTCTACTCCAACGTATAAACGCTCCAGTCTATCGCCTTTTTAAGTGCCCAGCCTTCCTTTTGTGTCTCCTGTATATGTTTCACGGCACCGGTGTAAAACTCTTGTAGTTGTTGCATACTTGCAAACTCGTAAAACGTCGGGTTGTCTTCTTCCCCGAGCTTGAAAGTAACAGGAAGGTTTTCCCCGCCTGTCTGCAAGGCAAGATCGTACGCCGTCTTATAATTCATCTGGTTCTCCATGGAAAGCCAAACTTTCAGGCCGTTCCATACGTACCCGCTTTCGATCGTGTCGGTTATCTTCCGGTTATACCATTCATTAATAACCGCCTTGATTTCTGCCAGTGCGGGTAGATGATCGAACGTCTCTTCCATGTAACTACGTTGCACTCCTTCGGGTGTCTCTGTTTCCTGGTAATCCCACGTAATACGCCAGATTCCCCGGCGGCGGTTGGTACATCTTACCGGTTCCGCCTTGCTGTCTGCATAAATTCGTATCATTTCAAGTAAAATGTATAATTATCAATCCTTTTTCACTTACTTCACCTTCGCAATGTGCTTCAAAAGGCAGTTCTCCGTCTTTTGCCGCTGATTCACAAATGAAAAGTGTTTCCTCCAGGCTGGTAAAATACTTCCTCTCCTTGCCGTCGAGTTCCAGCTTTATAACAGTCCGGTTTCCGTTTTTCGTCGGAACATCCTTTTCATAATCAAGTACGATCACATCCTTGTTCATCAGTTCGGGCGACTTGATCCTTGCCCCGGTAAATCGTTTCCGTCCGTCTTTAGGCTTGTACTTGTAGCCCAAATCTTTTAATTTTTTCATTTTCTTTCCTGTTAGTTTATAAAATAAGTTCTTGCAATCGGCATGTTTTGTAAGCCCGTAAAATGAAGCGGTTAACTCCTGCCTACGTTTCTTGCTTTTAATCTTGTGCATCTTGCGGGCGAACTTTTGTTTGTTACGCTTCCTTAACCGCACATGATCCGGGCGGGTTACATATCCCAGAAAGTCGATACCTTCGGTGATCGGGAAAACAGTATCATTACTTTTAATCTCCAAGCGGGCCTTGCCGGCCTGTTCCTGAATGATATCCCTAACCTTCCAAAGATATTTCTTACTACCGGAAAGCACCAGACCGTCGTCACAATACCGGTAATAGTGTGCTACCGCCTCCTGATCCTTTAACCGGTGATCCAGGTAAATGGATAGAAGCAAATTACAAAGCCCCTGTGATGATCTTAGCCCAATACTCACGCCTTTAGGCATCATACGAATGCACTCTTCCAGGATTCCGATCAATATTTTATCCTTGAACATCTTTTTCACTGCATCCAGCAAAACGTCCTGGTCTACACTTTCATAGAATTTCGTTATATCGAACTGGTACCCGAACAGGGTTCCTTCGGGATCATCCTTTATATCTTTAACGATATACTGTAAAAGGTCATGCGTTCCCCTGTTTTTAATGGATGCGGAAGTAGTCCGGATAAAACGTACTTTCAAATGCCGGTCCACCACATTCATAACAGCGTTAAGAACGATCCTGTCCTCCAGGGAAACCGATTGTACGGTCCTTACCTTCGGCCCGTCGTCTACGGTCATTTCCCGATATCCTCCGAGCTTGAACCGCCCACTCCTGATCCGCTGCCTGATCCTCTCTACTGCCTTCGGGACATCCGCCAGTATTCTACGCCCGGCAAAGCTGCGCTTTCGTCTTCTTTTGCGCAATACCGTTTTTATGGCGTCCTCTATATTGGAGTCCTCGACAATCTCTTCTATAATATTATCTTCTCTCCACATGATAATTAAATTAGCCTTCAATTCCCCGGGCCGGGCTTCTTCGAAAAAAATTCCTACCAAACCCCATTGCCCTGCGCTTTATTTTTCCCCTTTCCAGCCGTAAACGGCTGCTGTTGGCGAGGCTCATTCCTCTTGGCTCCACGCCGGGGACACGTCCCCACTGTTGTACGCCAATTTTTAAGGCTTATGCGCTTTTTCTTTATCCTAATTGTTTGCAAGCCGAACGCCGATGTTCGCATTCGTGTTCGATGAATCGTTATTCGCGTTCGCATACGAAACACCGCCTAACGCGTTCGCGTTGTTGTTCGACCGATACACCACACGAGTGTATATGAGGAAATCCGCCTTTGTACTTTCAGGAAGCACCGGCACCCGTCTTACTTCCGGACGCCCGCGCTACCCGCACAACGTTTTACGTTGCTATTTTTTTATCTTAATCTGCCTGATTTATGGCTTTAAAGGCCGCGACGCTACCCGCCCAGCGTATTATGCCCCTGAAGGCAAGCCGAACGCCGATGACCGCAACCGTGTACGAGGAATCGCTATCCGCGAGCGCATACGAAACACCGCCTAACGCGTACGCGCTGCTGAACGACCGATACACCACACGAGAAAGCCCGGTACCCACATAGAACCTGTCGAACCAATGTGAAGAAGTGGAACCGCCTTCTTTGGCTGCAATCAAATCCATATACCGGCCCCAAACCATGTGGGTAGGATAAATATCCGCATTATAAACAGTAATTCCCTGTACAACGCGTTCCGTTCCGTCCGGCATGGTAATAAACCACCTTCCGTCCGCTGCCGTCTTGTTTACCGTGACATACTGCAACCATTCCGCCTTGTTTCCCTGGAAATTTTCATATCCCAGTACATTGACGGACTGATAATTTACACCGTCCCGGTAAGCACCTTCCGCCTGTGGATTGGAACCGCCTTTTTCCTTATAATAAGAAACCGTATCACGCATCCCCAGTGCATTTGTAAGGCCCGTCACTTTCTGGTAATTACTTGTTCCATATCCGCAAACTCCCTGCGAATCGGTATTACCGTATTTAAAGAAATGCAGATTACCCACATCCTTGTGCATCTCCCAGTCGAACAGCTGGAAACCTTTGCCCCTGTTCTGGGCGTATTTGATTGCCTGGCTCTGTGAAATGGTTCCTACACTTGAAACACCACTGACAGAACGCAATACATCATCAATCAAGTAAGCTTCATAAGCACCGCCCAGGCATTCCGTATGCTCTACCCAGTCCGGCTCGATCGCTTCCACACTTTCCGACGTTGTGAGTAAAACGAAATCGAAGGCCGCCGAATTAAGGAAAGTAAAGGCCAGTTTCGTAGCTCCTACAGGAACGGCACAAAACAGGTACATACCATTGATAAAACCGTTCGCATTTGAAACGCTGATCCGACTTACTATTTTCCCAGCATCATCTACAAATACAGCCCCGTAAAGAGTAGAAGCAAAACCGGGAAAACGAACCTGCTTGTAATTCCGGACGTCCACCAGGGCGAACGATCCGGATTCGTATTCATTCTTCGCCTCTTCAATGGTCGTGTAATCCGTATTCTTACGAATCCCAATCCCTTCCGTTACGTCCAGTTCCTCACGGGTAAATCTTACACTGGTGTACCCTGCCGCTGCCGGCGCATCCTCATTGCTTGAAATAAAACCGTAAAGACACTGATTCAGCACGTCCGTTACTCCCTTGTACCAGTAATGAGGCTCATATACGTAAACTTCACCTTCCGATCCGGTTAATACTGCATCCGTGGCGTTCTCCACGCTGTCACTATCCCCGTATTTGTTCCGGTTCTCATCATGAAGCGGATAACAGGTCATTTCACCCTCCGCCGTCTTTTTAGCCAGAATACAACGTCTTTTCGACAACACTTCCAATATATGGGAAGACGGGGTAAATTCAGTATTATAGTCATATCCGGTAGAGTTATCCAGATTCGTAATCTTTTCCCCGTCTCCTACCGTCTGATCTATTTTTATGCCGACAAACTGCGGCTGAATGATATTCAGTTCCGGGAAATGTGCACAGGTGGCGGCGTACTCTTCATCCGACATGGACTGGGTGAGCCGGTACGTACCTACCAGGCGGCACGTCTGCACGTTTCCCCCGTCTTCATCAACGCCGCCCATTGTCATAAGCCTGCGAAGCAAATTACCGTTCCCGTCCATATCTATACCGGTAATTCGTAGATAGCTGGTCGCACTGCATTGCTGTAACAACGTGTTCCAGTCGATCAGGCTACAGTTATCAATCACAAGGCGCGTGATATTTGCCGTACCTTCCAGCTGCAGCCCTGCATTGGTTAGTTTGCTCAGGTATCGGAGTTCGAGCGTCTGTAAAGTTCCGGGAAGGACGCAAACGGCCAGAGGCGCACCGCCGGCGAATGTCACACCGGTAAGGGATGTATCACCGGCCAGAAAGGTTTCAAGTTTGGTGTTGCTTGAAAGGTCCATACCGGTAAAGGAAGAGGATTTAAGCCCGGAAATGTCGAGTTTTCGAAGGTTACGGCAATTACCCACCAGAAGGGCGTTAAGTGTCATCTGTCCGGCCTCACAGCTAACATTCAGTTCACGCAAGGCCGTGCAGTTGTTCAGGTTCAATGTGCCGACAATGGCGTGGCTTACATCCGTCAGATCAAGCCCGCGAATACGGCTTGCACCGTAGAAATATTGCGGATCGTTTACTATTAAATCCGTGTCCATTGTCAGTTCCACCACAGCCCCGGCCGTTTCTGCAAGTACCGCACTTTGGTGCGGTGTTCCGGACGTGTAACCGTACCCGTAATAGTACCGTTCGGAGGCCGTAATCCGAATTTTCCGGTTATCGCTGCCGAACTTGTACCCGAAATAAGCCGCGAAGCTGTCACGACGGTAAGTACCGGCTACATACTGACTATCCAAAAGGGCGAAACGGTTCTGAATGGTATAAGTACGGTGCGCATAACGGCTTCCCTGCAAGGCATACAGATAATTATAATAACTGGTTCCGCTGCTGGTTGTCACCCCTTCGGTAAGCGGAAGGATATATTTATATTCCGAATCCTTGTTATAAATCCGCTCGCACCAGTTACCCATTTGTTCCTCGTTAAATACTTGCAGGACATATTCAAGGCTCATATTACTACGCAAGGTTTCCGCCACTTCCCGCAATTTGTCCGGACAAGACCGTACCAGTTCCCATAAAACGGAATCATGACCGGCAAAAGCATAACTACCGATACTATCGTCAAAACTTTCGTAGGTAATGGTATATTCGTATTTCAATACCGAATCATTACGCACACCGAACAATGTGTCCATATCGTAAGGAAGGAAATACCATATCAGAGAGTCCCAAGTCGCCATCATCATGTTTTTTGCCCGGTTATCCACGGCCATAAAATAATCGGTAATCAGATACCATGCAAACGGGCTGTCATTACCGAAATACTGGTTATATTCCGCCAGGAACTTGGCGGGATCATCCTTACATGAATCGATCCAGTTCCAAAGCCTTGTAACTGCCGCCTTGTCGTCCTCGTGTGCATCCGCCCAGGTAGTATCTGCCTTGAAACGAAATTCCAGCGCATCATCAAAAGAAGACATATCGGTAGTCCCGAACAAGCAAAGGGCCTCGGAGTTATTCAGGAACTCCAGGCAGATACATTTGTTGCGCTGCCCGTTCAGGGCCGCTTCGTCGTTGAATCCTTCAATTCCTTCAAAACCGTAAATAATCGCACTTTCCGACTTCTCATTATTGAAATTGTATTTTCCCAGATAAGTATTCGCACCGGTGCCGTCGTTGTCATAAAACAGGTCCATAGGGAAACCGTCTACGCCTATACGTACGTCATATTCCCCCTTATATGCAGCCTGCGGCGGTGTCAGCCACCCGCACTTCTTCCAAACGTCGTTCACAATACGCACCGCACCGGTATTATGTGTACCGGAAGAATCGGAAAAGTCCGCTTTCAAACAGAATATACTGATCGGCCGTGCTCCCGGTTTGAAACTATATTCAAGAGACGGCACATCCACGCCGTTAACTTCCAGCGTGGTACCGTATTTTTCCAGGCGCAAGAAATAAAGACGGTAATTCTTACGCGGATAAGTGGTGGATGATGTACCCTGTATTCTTAGACCGACATTCCTTGCTACAAAATCATACTCCTTACCGTACGGGCTATAAAAATAGATATCGACCGGTACCTCAAATTTCTTGTTATTGGTGGCGTTGACAAGGTTCACATCGCCGACAATTCGCATAACCGCCTTTCCCTGGGCGCGTAACTTGTCTATGTCGATATCCGTACCGTTGTCCCCCGTAACATCGTTCCTTTCAAACAACAGGACCATTTCGTCCGACGTAGTACGGTCTACCATGTAATTATTTAATTCTTCATCATCCGTAAGCGCACGGTTATAAATACGGAAATTCCTGATCTCCACATCCGCCGTATCACTGAACAAACGGATGTTCACCGGTTCCGCCTGCAGTAGTCCTTCGGTAGCCCCATACTGTACAGCCCCGCAACGGATTCCGTTTACATAAAGTTCCAGCAACCGTTTGCCAGCCTTGGACCCGACAATAAAGGCTATTTTCAGGTTCATATCACTTGCAAACTTTGTACTTACTTCCGTACCGCCAGAAACACGCATAAGGGCCTGCTCCGTTGTCATTTGTAAACCGATATCGCCGGCCATACAGTCCAGTATCACTCCCTGCCGGTCCGTTACCGACGAACAAAGAATTTCCATTTCATAGGTAGCCCCGGTAGTGGTCGCATCTGTGGAGAACGGCCGGTACCCGATTTCAATCTTCGCGCCTCCCGTAAGTTTCAGGGCGTCACCCGTCCAGCCGTTGCTGTTCCAGTCGAAACCTGCAAACGTTGTATGTATGTCGCCATAATCCCAGGCTCCCGGATCGGATTCACTGTTACTCCGCCCGGCTGCTGAAAGTTTCAGTACAAGCCCGGCGGTAGTTTCCTGCAAGTCGATCCCGCTTTCCGTCACGTCGATATAAAACGGGTATTCCGTGGCTCCCGTCTTAAATTTCATATTGATTTCACCCTGCTGGGTAAAACGGTTGGTATATGTCTGCGTAGTACGCGCCACACTGACAGACTGCGTTTTCACCCCGTCCCGGTAAACGTCCATTCGGGCGGGCGTCGCGTCGGGATCATAAGCCACAAAGTCAAATTTCACCTGTTCGTACTGCCCCGCTTCCAGGCGCGGAACAAGATGATCCTCCGTAAAAATACGGCCGTCCGGAAAGCTTATCATCGTGCCGATGAACGGTGCCGATCCTCCGGATTTCAGGATATCAATATAGATACTTTCAGACTTTAACACGAGATCGGCGGAAGCCTCCATTTCGGCAACCATTTGAACGGTATTCCGACCGGTTACAAGCGAAGAAGGGGACAAACTGAAACTGCCGTTTGTCGTTCCCGATCTTGTAATGGTGTGCGCGTTCTGTTGCTGGCCGTTCAGATAAAGCGTGACGACCTTTGTTCCGGAACCGTTGACGGCATAAGGAATATTAATCGTATCGGCCGGCGTATAACCGCCAGCGGCTATGGCCCCGGCCAGATTATAAGAGCTGGTAAGGGAAAGGCTGACAACCTTTACGGATGTAAATGCCTGTCGGGTTTGTTTCTTGCCGGTAGTCGGATCGGTAGTGGTTGCCACTACGTAAATATCCGTGTTTCCCACAAGCAAGTAACTTGAAAGGTCCAGTTCGTAACTACCTTTAGAAACATCGCTGACTGTTTGGGAATACATGGTAGTTGTTCCACGCCTAATCGTAACGGTTATATCTGCCTTTTGCCCGGTGGATTCCCCTTTTTCGTCTCCCGTGGTGTACTGGTGATCGTACGTATAAGTAAGACGGGCGTTTCCGCTTTCCTTGATTATGGTGTTATCTACAGCCGCATTTAATACAATTTTAGTAGCCACCGTTTCGCCGGAACCTCCACCGGAACCGGCCGGGATATCCACAGCGGTAATTTCCGCACCGCTTTTATTCTGGAAAGACAGACGGACGGATGTTTCATCCTCGCTTACCTCCGCATTTACATTGAACAACGTGGAAGCATCCACCTCGTTAAAACGGGCGGTTACAACTTTGTTTTCTACCGGATTGGTGGAATCTAAGGACAAAGTTTCGTCCACTTCCAGGATATCCACGTTTACATTCACATTACCGGCCGCGTCCGGCGTCTGCTTCTCGCCGTTTACCGTTACACTCTTTACCGTTCCTTTGCCGCCGAACTCTTCCCAGCTCGCCTCCTGATCCCAGACAGCCGGATCGGTTCCGGTAAATTGCCACGTCTCCCATTTACCGAGCGATGTTTCAAAGGTGATAACACGCCCCCGGTCGCGCCACTTGTCCGGTACCGCGGCAATGGCGGAAGCAAGAGTATAGAAACCTTCCGTTAGTGGCATGTTACCGGTTACGTTATAAGTATTCCCGCCGGCCGAACCGCCGCTGCCGAAATCCTCCCACTTTTCGACATTTTCAAAATCCGTGTCCGGATTACCTCTAAATTGCTTCGTCACCCAGCCGTCGGCAGTAAGGAACGAAAGGATCACGCCGTTTTTCCGGACATTGTTAATCTTATCCGCCGTTTTCAATGCTGTAAACACTCCCGACAGGTCACTATAGACGGTACCGGCGTTCAAAAAGTTGTTCACGTTGGTAAAGGTTGAAACCTGGAGTCCGGCCGTCTGCTGCAACTCCTGTTTTATTTTGTCACGGTCTACCTGCAACGTGCTTATGTCCTCGGAACAACTGGAAATATCCTGGGATAAACTTTTCAGCTTTCCCCAAAGGGAACCGTCTTCGCTCAGTGAACCGTCTTCGCTGCCAATACGGGCGTTAATATCAGCCAGCAATGCGGCAAGCGAATCACTGTCTTTAAGCCCGTTCAGAAAATTAAGAATTTCGTTAAAGTTGTCGATTGCCTGGGAGGCATTATTACCGACAAGCCGGTCGATACGTAAAGATACGGCGTCTATAGCCTTCTGTAATGCAGCATCGGCGGCAATGCGTGCGGCTTCCTCTTCCAGGACTTCCTCACCCTGGGAAACCTTTTTCAGGTTTACGTTTAAAAAGTCAAGAACCGCCGCCACCATTTGGTTAGTAACGCTTCCCGCGTCTTCCGCGGTTTCAATGACTATAATAAGATCATCGATATACTCCTGTGTTGCCATATAGATACATTAATTAAATTGTTTGCTGAACTCTTTGGAATGAACGCCCGGTTTCCGGTAGCCGCTTTCCGTAATTTCTCCGGTCCAGTTGGACTCCTTCTCGGCAAACGTGAGCTTTAACGTCACGTTCTGCGGCGCGTCAGGGCGGACACGATAAGAAAACTCTTCCGCCGAAGGAATTACCTTGATCTCTTCCTGACCGTAACCAGACAGGTAGACATTATCAGAGGAAAGCAGATCAAGAAGAAAGCGTATTTCTTGCGGGCGTTTGAATCCCGTCTTAATCGTTACGGCTTCCTGTATCTCCGTACGTATGCGATCCGAATAATAATCATCGGTAATTTCATCGTAACGCCGGAAAACAGCGTCTTCGTCTTCATCCATGCCGGGAGTTACGCTCGCCTCGCCTTCCAGGGAAAACACCTCGTAAGCTCCGTAACTGTTCAGGAACCGGAGCCGGTAACGCTCGCGGACCGTCGGGCTTTGCTCGATCCCGATCCGCAGGGCGAACGTTTCACCGCTATATACGTCAAAAAGGTTGCCCAGTACCCCGTAATCGGTAAAGAATTTAAGTCTTACGGCTTCCAGGTTCAAGGCATATAAACTCCCCGTCGTGCCTGGTACTGCAAGGCTTTGACCGGTAAGAAGTTCCGTTATTTTCAGTTCGTGTCCCGGATAGATGAAACAGAGCGGGTAAAGTTCCGTCTCGCGCATCGTTATACGCCAGTCGTTACTCCGGGTGGTAAAGAAGAAATTACAGGATTCATTCAGGAACTTCAAAGAAAATATATCAGTCCCCATATTTCGAAGACGTCTAAACTCCTTCTTGGAAATTCCCCCTTTCCAGGCTGTAAAAAACAGGTTATCCTCTTCTTCTCCCTCATTTACCACATGTATAGTTACTTCGGCCGACAAACCGGAAACGGCAAGTAGATGCTCCGTATTATCCGATAAAATCCGTGCGTCTGTTATTCCGGTTTCGACAATCTCGGCTATATTAACACGAAATTCCCCGATTCCGTTTCCTTTGAAAACTTCCTCATTATTCATTCTGATGCTGTATGTTGCCATAGAACTGGATGATACAGACAGAAAAATAGGATTACGCGTAAAAGCATTTCCCGTAGGATATATGTTCACCTTTAAAGCTTCGTCGCTGGCACTCATTGTATTGCTATTTTGGTTACGATAAAACTGCCTGTTAACTCATGTTGCATCTCCAGAGAGGATATAAAGCGGTCCCTGGCAGCCGAAGGATTTACCATAAACTTATAAAAGTCCGTAAGCCGGCCCGTATGGTTCTCCTTCCAGAAATTATAAAGCTCCGTTACCTGGGTGGTGCACGGGGCAAGTACGATGTTATTCTGCTTTTCCATGGTGCAAAAGTTGGGTTTATCAAAGGAAGAATAAAGGACGGGATTAACCGGAATACACAACGGAGATGAACACCCCTATATACGAAAGGGTAAATGTTTCATCATAAGTTCCGGTAGTTGCTTCCGGATCATCCTGTATATAATTTATATTCACTTTTAACTGGAACTGATAATTCCGTATTAACGCATCATTTTCAGCAGTGGGCGGATTTTCTATTATATAATCATCCGTACCGGGATTTATAAAACCGTCCGTTATGGTCCAAAAACGGCCATCAACAATGGTATATCCCGAATTTCTAAAATCATCCAATATTTCCTGCTTTTTATTTTCTTGCACTTCCGCCTGGGTATTACGAACCAGTTTCCAGACATATAAAGTACTGCCGAAATCTTTAATAAAATGTTCCTCGTCAAGATTATAGGGAGCTATTAACCGGAGTGTTCTTAATGTCAGATCGACAGGCACATTCTTATCCGCTGGAAGTGAATAAGAAAGCCCGTCAAAAAGCAAATACTGGCCCCGCAGGGCTACAGGTGTCAATATATCCATACCCATAAGCTGGTGGACCGGTAACAGAACATTCGCTTCTATCTGGTTGAAAGAGTGTCTTATTATAGCATCATATTTTTTCCAGAAGTTTATAAACAGACCGTTTTTATATTGAAACAAAAGTGATATCGTATGTTTACTTCCGTCTTTTAATACGACTTCCTCACCCTCGGAAGTATAGGGTAGTACGGAACCGAAAGGATATTTACTATTCTGTGAGGATGTAAAAGCAAACACAAACGATAAAGGCGTTTCTACTTTTTCCGAATCTTCATCATCATTATTGGAGGATGTTTTAAGATATGTATAACGGTGAACGTAATCGGCCAGATATTGAGGGGAAAGAATATCATTCGGGGCAAAATCCATTGGAACGCATTCGTCGTCGCTGGTTAATTCGTTATCTTCGATATTGTCGCTTTTCCGATCCCAGGAAAAGAAACTCGACGAAGAATAAGTAAGACGCTTGTTGCCTTCATCCCATTTGAACCAGCGCCCCGTTGTTTCCTCATAATTAAGATGTATCACCCTTTTAGATATATCAACTTTAGTTAACCTTGCGACTTTCTGGTCTTTCAAGTAGTCTTCAAACCGTTCAACAGAGGGGGCCGCACCGGTAAAGGAAGTTTTGGCCGATAGCTTCATTTGCCGGGCCGTTTCATAAGTTATTAAAGGTTCGTCTGTCAGGTTACGGGATAAATCAATGTCCGGAACATCATCCACAATATCACGGATCAGTCTTAAAGTGGCCGTTTTCGTATCAGAAGAAACATTATAAACCAGTCCGAAACGCACATAAAGGGCGTTTAAAAAGTCCTCTACCGTACAATCAGGCATTAAATCAGCGTAAGAAAGCTTTCCTTTAACACAACAGTCGGCCGCATTATTCAATATTACCAGGTTAGAAAGTTCCTTGTTCGTCTTAAAAGGATTTTCGGTTATGGTATATCCAAATTCGGAAAAAACAAGTTCCAGCACACGCCATACATATAAAAAGGCCGTTACGCCGTAACCTTCCGGAAGTGTTACGGCAGTCGGAGTACCATTTACTAAAAAAGTTTCTGTTCTTGCTTGATAACGTAAACGATAAACTTTACTTCCTTCTGATACAGGTGTGATATAGTTCAAGTATTTAGGGTAAAACTGATTATCTTTCGAATCGTTACCGGTCATAATCTGAAATACGGCATAATCAGTCTGATAACCTCCTAAAACTTGTTGCAAATGTGCGCAAAGAGAATTAACGCTGCTATACTCCTTCACTGGTAATGTAATAGCATTTAATTTTTTTGCTTTCCATGCGCTGTAGGCTTCCGAATTGTCAAAGCCGATGTTAAGGGTAATACCTTCTTTTTTACCGGCGGAAACAATATTTATCTTTCCGGTACGTTTATATGCTCCGTCCAATATCGTACATGCCTGATCTTCATTCATCGGCTTTATACCCATGTCGAGACGGTGAGCAAAACCGGTTATTTTAGCATTGTTGCCGGTACATGGAACCGTAACCGGTACGGTTTGCGATCCCCGGTCGTTCATGACAGGCGATTTTTCATCAATCTGTACGGTAAAGTCACCCCCTAAATCCAGATAACCTTTGTTCGTCTTAATCTTTAGCATAATGATTACTTATTTTCCGCGTGTAAAGGTGTCGCGGGCGTTATCTATAGTTTCTTTGGCCTTCTCCAAATCCTGATAAACGATATAGGCCTTTATCAATTTGATAGCCTCACAGGAGGCGCGAAGCTCCTTTGCCGCTTCCAGGAACTCCCGGTAGGAAGAATCCCCTGCATAAGAGGTAACGTAACCGCCTTCCGCATATTCACCCGGATTCTGTGGCAACGGGTTCGCATTGGTACGCTGCCGCCTGATCGCTTCGATAGTGCTAACAGCGTCGATTACTTTAGGATTATTCATTTCCGGCTGTGGTACCACATATTCTCCCTTATGAACAACGCCGGCCACTTCATAACGCCCACCGGGACCAGTGTAACCACCTTCCGAATATCCACCACCGGAAGAACCGGAAACAACACGTTCAGCCGTGGCGGTCTTGCTGCCGGTAGTGTTTTTCAGGGACATGTTTTTAATTCTGTCCCGTTCTGCTTTGGCCGATGCAAGCTGGGCCACACCGGTAGCCGCAAGCATTGCTGCAGCAACGGTTCCGGCGATCGGTCCTAAGTCCGCGTACGCCTTCATAATCGAAACGGCTGTATCTGCTATGATCTGGGAACACTTGATAGCAAAATTTACATCCGCATACTTCTTTTGAATCTCCAGTTTCTTATTTTCCTTCTCTTCTTCCAGGGCGGCAGTATCTTCCCCGTTGTTTTCGGCTTCTTGTATGAGAACATCGTATTTTGCTTCTACCTGGTCGATTTCGGCCTGCTGAATAGCTTTCACCATGGAAGAGGAAATACCGGAAATTTTATCAAAATATCTTTTAGCATTTTCAATTCCCGCACCTAATCGGCCCCGTTGATATTGTTCCTCGCTAATCATACCCTGATCATGCAAGTTCTTCAATTGCGCCAGTTCATTATTATATTCTTCCTGCCATGATACACCAATCCGTGCTTGACTCTGATATATACCATTCTCGTATTCAAAGTTAAGTTGATTTATTTCTCTATTTTTCTGACGTTCCAGTTCTACAATAGAAATCCCCGCCTGTCTCGCTATCTCAATTATGGCATTATAAGTCGTTTCTACATCCTGAACCTGCTTCCGGTGTGCTTCCTGCATACCGGTTATTCCTACCGGAACGGAAGTTATTTCACGTACTTTTTGAGCAATGGCCGCCCGATCACGCAATAACTTCATTTCAGACTCACGCACGGCGTCGGCCGCTTCCGTCGCTGTTTCTATACGTTTCTGTTTGCCGGTAATTTCCAAAGCGGCAATATCATTCTGGTAAGTACGGTTTATCTCCAGAAGTTCTGCGGCGTGCTCCGCTTCAACTTCCAGCATATAGGCGTCGGCGGCTTCCTGCGTGATACTCTGGTTTAATACCGCTTTTTCCATGGTGTCCTTCTGGACATTGTAATAGGCGGTTTCAATCTTTAACCGTTCGTCCCGTTTCTCCTGTACCCGTTTTATACGGGCGTCCTCCTGCTTGCCGGTTTCCGTAAAAATGGCCGTCTGTGCTTCTGTTTCGAGCTTGTGGATTTCATCGAGTAACTTCTTCTTTTGTGCCGGAGTCTTTGCTTCCAGCTTCTGGAGTGCGTCGATACGTTCCCGGTAATAGCGAAGGTTCTCCGCCGTCTCTTCAAGAATATACTGGGCTTCCGTCTTATTTTCTTTCTCCCGGTTTTGTTTGATTAGAAGCATACGTTTTTCATGCTCGATCTCCAGAGGTTTTAATGTAGCGTCCGTTTCTGTATTTTTATACTCCCCGGCTTCCGCCTTTTTTTTGACTTTACCCAGTTCGTTTAAATGTTTTATTTCGGCGTCGATACGTTCTATTTCCTTGTTTTTCTTGGCGATATTCGCTTTGCTGTCTTCCGCCCACTGTTCCTGAACCTTTTTCTTTTCGGCCTCCAGTTTCTTTATGAGTGATGTTTCAGTATTTATATTTTCTTTATTGGTTCCGGTTAATGAAGTGGCTGTCGCCTCTGTTTTTAAGATATCATTATTGATCTGGGCGATTGCTGATTCTATACCGGCCAAATCCTTCTGTGTTGTCTGTAGGGCTTTCAACTGGTTAGCCTCTTTTTCTGTACCAAATAAACGGCTTATTTTAGCGGTAAGACTGTTCCGGTTATATCCTGACAATGTATTTTGCTGGCGGGTGTCCCAGTAAGCGTCGCTTTGTTCTGATTCCTGGCTTTCAAGATTCCTTTTTTTCTTGTACAATTCTTCCAGTTCCTCCTGGTAAGCTTTCAACTTGATTTGTTTTTCCAAGGAAACTAAATATTGATCTATGGCCTCCTTGTTGTTGTTTATGAGCCTGCCTTCTTCATTCAATTCCGCATTATATTCCGGTATCAGTTCTTTTAATTCTGCGAGCCTTTGTTTACGGGTGTAGTTGGAAAGGTTCTCATCATTGATAGCAGCTACAAGAGTTTTTATTTTTGCTTCCTGGCTGGAATATTCTTCATTCACTTTCTTTACGACTTCCTGGTGGGCCTTCATCGCCGCCGAAGCCTGTTCCGTCTTCTTTGCAAGCTGGTAGATAGCAACACCGGCTGCCACGAGTAACGCGAGCAGGGCCGTATATGGATTCTTCAAAAGTTCGATCCTCATTAACCGAAGTGCAGCGGTACATCTGGTAGTATTCTTGCGTAATAGTGCCTGGGCTGCCGCATAAGTCAGAGTAGCCGCCCGGCTGATATAAAGCTGTACGGCGTGCGCTTTCTCTGCAACGACCGAAGCAAGGGTCGCCGTTTTAAAACGGGCGTGCCACATGGTAGCGATTTTCAGTCCTCCATAGTAAGAAACCAAATAAGCGGTAACGGTATAAGTGACAACACCCCATTTATTAAACATGTCAATCATACCTCCCACACCTTCCACCATAAGCGTAACAAGGTCTATTAAATCCCGGAGAATACCCTTTGATTCATAGAAACGTAAAACTACCCCTTCGATAGTTGAACTTAGCCGGTTTAGTGCACCTTGAACGTTATCACCCATTTCTTCGGACATAGTATTAAAGGCATCTTCTGCACCTGTCACCGCGTCGCAAAGTGCCAGCACGGTATCGGTACCATTAAGGAAAGTGTTAAACGCTGCAACGGAACGTTTATCGGTCAGTTCAAGGGCCTTGTTCAAGTCTATTCCTTCACTGTTTAGTTTTTTAAGTCCCTTTATCAGATCATCCAGGTTGTTAACCGAACCGCCAAGAGCAAGCGCGAGTTTACCGCTACTGTCAGCCAGGTTAAGCAAAATATTACGTGTTGCCGTTGCTGCCGATGAAGCGTCGAAACCGCTGTTTGCCAAAGCTCCCAAAAGGGCGGTCGTTTCCTCGATCGTGAATCCGAAAGAATTTGCTACCGGACCGACGGTAGACATTGCACTATTCAGGTATTCAAAATTCAGGGCCGAAGACGTTGTACCTATTGCCATGGTAGAAAGTGCACGTTCCGTATCTTCCGCATCAAGGTTGAAAATACGCAATGTTGCACCGGCAAGCGTAGCGGCCGAGGCAAGATCCGTGTCCACCGCCTTAGCGAATTTCAGCACGGAAGGCGTCATAGCTTTAATATCCTCTTTGAAAAATCCCAGCTTGGCAAGCTCTATCTGAAGTGCCGTCACCTGTGCGGCCGTATAAGAAGTGGTAGCACCCAGCCGGCGCGCTTCATCCGTTAAATCCTTGATACTCTTTTTCGTGGTTCCCAGAATAGCGGCCAAAGTACTGTTTTTCTTCTCGAACTCTATAATAGTGCTGATCGCATCCCTTAGCCCGCCGACAATCTGCCCGGTTATCATTGCGCCGATAGTGACAAACACACCGGCCAGAACCGTTTTTATCTTATTCAAGGAAAGAAGGGAACCGCCGAAACCTTCCGCCTTTTTCGTGGCCTGCCCGTATGCTTTCTCAACTTCTTTCAGCTCCTTTTCCAGGGCGGCATATTTTTCCGGCTGCAAGGATTTCACCGTATCACGAAGCTCTTTCCGCAAGGCGTTTGCCTTTCTTGCCAGCTGGTTGGCACTCATAGTGGTTTTATCCAGCCGTTTCTCACATTCGGCAATCTTCTTGTTATTCTCGCCGAGCGTCTTATTATTTTCTTTCAGTTGTTCATTCAGCCTTTTCCACTGTTTACCACCAGCTTTCCCTGTGGCGATTAAATCGGTCATAGCCTTTTTTATTTCCTTATTGCTATCCCGGAGCTCTTTGTTCTTTTCTGAAAGATTATGTATTTCCTTCTGCGCATCGGAGGCGTTCAGGGTTAACACCCATTCGATATAGTCAGGTTTTAATTTTGCCATAAGAGTAAATTTTATAAGGCAAAATTATCCTGGTGCAAAATGGCGGAAAAGGACATAAAAAAAGCCCGTAGAACCATTCTACAGGCTTATTATATAAGAAGAACGTATTTTATCTCTTAAATGTAAAATCCGAAGGATCAAAATATCCTTTATCCTTAATTGTTGCCCGATCAAGCATCCGGCAAACGTACCAGGTTAGAGGAACCGATATAAAAGGTGTCACGGTAAAGGATAGAAAGGTAAAAGCAAGCCACCCGGATAAAGTAGCCGGTTTATGCTTACATCCTACGAAAAAAGCTATTACCAGGAAAAAGCCGATGAGAAATAAAATATCTTCGTATGTCATACAATTACTATAAGATACAAGTAATAAATAATTGGAAATAAGCCCGCCCGAATTGGGCCGGGCTTAATTGATATATCATTTCTCACGAAATAATACATCGGGTGTATTAAGTTCTTTTTTATGAAGTATAATAGAAACCTTATAACAGGTTGTATTATCAAAATTGAGCGGAAACTAATTCATTTCCTATTTTCTTTATTGCTATCCTTATTTTATCATACTGTTTTTCACCGACATTCGCCACTCCGGACGCATACTGACGCATAAGAGACGGATTTATACCAGCAACCTCTGCTATCTTTGAAATATTGAGAAATGAAAAATAATTAAAGAATGATTGTAGATCATATTTATAAGAAAATTCCAATACTGGAACCTCCTTGCCTTCTTCCGCTAACATCTCTTTTATTTCCTCGTATGATTTCAGAAAATCAGCCTTAGCCGCTTCCGCTGTATCTCCGTAGCCGGCCAATCCAAAATCCGGTAACTCTTCTTCCATAAAACAGGAATAATAACCGTCTTTCGCACGTTCAAACAAAACATTCACTTTCATACTATTTATTTTTAAATGTGGCAGGCAATATTACCTGCCACTATCGTACCTAAAAGTCTTAAATTATGAAGTAAAGAAGTGCGGGGATTAAATCCCCAGCACTTTTCTTGAGTTACGTTCTATGTGAAGAGAAACCTCTTTAGACCCGTGACGGGGTATCGAAAACTTTTTGCCAGTCTTGGGACTGAACCAAACATCGTGTTCTCCGCCATGTCTCACAACGTAACAACCTGCCGCCTTTAATTCGGCGTAAAGTTGATTGTACTTCATAAAATAAAAGAACTTTTAAATACAGTGCAAATATAGCAAATTTGCAATAACCATGCAAATAATATAAA
>OGOL01001376.1_pt1 | contig 22972 bp, 20 predicted proteins | sample 1552641 | NCBI WGS metagenome assembly OGOL01 (sample SAMEA2580140, study PRJEB22360) | human gut metagenome | biome: human gut; feature: human-associated habitat; material: faeces | place: Denmark | collected 2008/2010 | reverse complement strand
TCGGCGCTCGCCGCGGCGACGCTGCTGAGATGGCAGTTCTGGAGCTCGTCTGATCGACTCTGACTGAATAAATCAGTATCAAAAAGCCCTTTCCCGTCTGGGAGAGGGCTTTTTCTGTTTTCGCCGCTTGGCAGAGCCCTCCTTGCGTGATATACTGATACTGTTATGGTATGCAGATTTCCACAAGCAGGAGGGAATATGTTGAAAATCAAAGGATGGCTGCGGGCGGCTGCGCTGTGCGTGGCGTTCTGCCTGCTGCTGACCGGGTGCAGCATCCCCATGCCGGAAGAGACGGTGCAGGTGGAGGAACTGCTGCGTGCGCCCCGCCTTGCGGGCGATTACGGCGCATTGCAGACCGCCCTGAACGACTGGCTGGGGGAGAGCGCCCAGCTGAAATATCCGCTGCAGGGCGACCTGCTGTCGCCCTTTGTGCTGCAGGATTTCGACGGCGACGGCGAACAGGACGCAGCGGTGTTCTACACCACGGCCCTCACCTCCAATGTATGCGTTGCTTTCTTGCGCAAGAACAGCGGGGGTGTCTGGCAGGTGAGCCAGACCGTGGAGGGCCTGGCCGATTCGGTGGACAATGTCCGGCTGGCTCAGCTTCAGGCGGGCGGTACGTCCCAGCTCGTCGTGGGCTATGCGGCTTCGCAGGATGACCACTATCTGGCCGTTTACTCCTACGAGAACGGCGAGGTGTCGGCCATCCTCGAGCAGGCTTATGAGCAGTACCTCGTGGAGGACATCACCGGCGGCGGCAGCGAAGACCTTATCCTGATGTCCACGCTGGAAGACAGCGGCGTCCAGATCGAGCTGCTGACCGTCGATAAGGACGGAAGTTTCCAGCAGGTGGCCGTTATGGCACTGTCGGGCGATAAGTTCTCGGGCTGCGCCTCGGTGGCGGCGGGCCTCGGCGCGGACGGAAAGCACTATCTGGTGCTGGACGGCTGGACGGGCATCTCGGGCAATAATCTGGCCTCGGTGCTGCTGCGGTTCGACGATGAGAGCCAGCAGATGGTGCCGGCCTCTCAAATCACCAGCGAGGAGCTGTACAATGCCTCGCTGCGCAATGTCCCAAGCCTCGTGAGCCGCGATCTGGACGGCGACGGCACCGTGGAGATACCGACCCAGCCCGACGAAGCGGGTCTGCTGAACATGAGCCAGAGCCGACGGATGGATTTTATCGTCTGGATGGACTACACGGCGTCAGCGCCGGAAAAGAGTTTCGGCCTGCTGGATGAGGAGACCGGCTGCTATATCGCCCTGCCCATCGAGTGGGAGGGCAACCTGATGCTGACGGACAGCACGGACGAGGAAGACGCCGTGGAGCTGCGGACGGTAGACGAGAACAAGCTGGTGCTTACCCTGCGGCTGGCTTCGTCCAGCGAGAACGCTGTGGGATGGACCCGCCTTGGTGTGGTGGCGTCCCGCCAGATGCAGGCAAAGCTCGGCCCGGATGTGACCATAGAGGACCCGGACTACCGGCTCTCCCGGTCGCTGTACCGGCTGAATTAGCCCTCTCAGGCCGTTTCACGGCCAGCTCTCCCAAGGGGGGCAACAATTTCGACCGCCGCCAGTGGCGGAAGCAGGAAGAAATTGTTGGGGCCGCGGCCAGCAGGATGCAAGCGACAGCGAAGCAGACGCTGGGAGCCGCAACCCGGGGTGCAAAGCACCCCATTGGCAGGCCGGGGAAGTCTGAGCGGACGGAATAAAAATGATTTTTCGTAACATGCCGGGCCTTGCGCATAAGGCAAACCGGATAGAAACGGAGGAACGATAAATGGTCAAGGTTCTGGTAGTGGAAGATGAGGCCAGCATTCGTGAGATGATAGCGCTGAACCTGCGTCTGGCCGGGATGGAGGCTGTGGAGGCGGACAGCGCCGAAGCGGCCCTGCCTCTTCTGGAGCAGCGGCCGGGCTGTGACGCGGCCATCCTGGACGTGATGCTGCCGGGCATGAATGGCTTCTCGCTCTGCGAGACCATCCGCCGCACCGACCAGAAGATCGGCATCATCATCCTGAGCGCCAAGGGGCAGGAGCAGGACAAGATCCGCGGCCTGTCCATCGGCGCGGATGACTATATGACCAAGCCCTTCAGTGTCAGTGAGCTGCTGGCCCGTGTGGAGGCCCTCTGTCGCCGGGTGGGCCGCTCGGGCGGCGGCTCCGCTGCAGACGAAAATGCCCCCACCACACTGGTCAGCGGGGAATTTGTGCTGGATGAGAACCGCCGTGTTCTCCTCAAGGCCGGGCGGCAGATCGAGCTGACCCAGGTGGAGTTCCAGATCATGGAGCTGTTCTTCCACAACCCCGGCATCGCGCTGGTGCGGGAAAAGATCCTGAAGGGCGTGTGGGGTGAGAACTACTTCGGCGATGTGAAGATCGTGGATGTGAACATCCGCCGTCTGCGGATGAAGGTAGAGGATGAGCCCAGCCACCCCACCCACATTATGACAGTGTGGGGCTACGGCTACCGGTGGGAGGAGTAAAGAAAAACCTCTCAGTTGCGCTGTGCTCGACAGCTCTCCCAATAGGAGAGCCAGGATTACTGATAGAAAGGAGGAAAAGCAATGCGCAGTGGTATTACCCACCGCTGGCTGCGGGGAAGCCTGTTCCTGACGGTGCTGCTGGTGCTGCTGGTGGAGAGTATGTTCGTGTACAACTTCGGCCGCAGCTACTACAACAGCGTCCAGCAGACCATGATGCGGCGTTTTTCCTCCATCAACGGTCAGCTGAAAATGTACACCGGCGACACGGCCCAGAAGACCGCGGCCAACCGCAGTGTGGCCCTGCGCCGGATGGTGGAGCAGTTTGCGGATAAAGACAAATATGAGTTCATGCTGCTGGACGGTTACGGCGGCGTGATCGCCTCCTCCAGCGGCACAGGTGCGGACGGCATCGTGGTGCAGGACGACTTTAACAAAGCGCAGGATGCACCGGACGGCGTGGGTGTGGCCATCTACCGCACCGCCAGCGGGGAAACGGTCATGGCTGTGTGCAGTCTGGTGCCCTATGCGGCCGAGGACGTGGCTGCCATGCGCCTTGTCACCAGTCTGACGCTGGTGCAGGCGCAGCTGAAGAGCGTTTTCATCGTCAGCCTGATCGTGGTGGCTGCCATTCTGGGCTTTACAGTGGCCTCCGGCCTGTACTTTGTGCGGGGCATCGTGGTGCCGCTGGGGCAGGTGGAACGGATCGCTGCCAGCATCGCCCGGGGAGAACTGGATGTCCGCCTGCCTGTGACCGGTGACGAGCGGGACGAGGTGGACCGCCTGCGCGGCACCATCAATCAGATGGCCGAGGGGCTGGAAGAGACGGAGAAGATGAAGAATGAATTCATCAGCTCGGTCTCCCATGAGCTGCGCACGCCGCTCACCTCCATCCGGGGCTGGGTGGAGACCCTGCGCACCCTGGATGACCCCACCGATGAGAACTACCGCAAGGGGCTGGAGATCATCAACAACGAGACCGCCCGCCTGTACAACATGGTGGAGGAGCTGCTGGATTTCAGCCGCCTGCAGAATGGCCGCCTGAAAATGGAGTGCCGCCCCCTGGACCTTGTGGCTGAGCTGACGGACGCTGTCCTTTTCTGTGAAGCGCGCATCCAGCGGGAGGGGCTTCTGCTGGCCTATGCGGAGCCGGAGGAGATGATCCCGGTCTACGCCGACCCCGACCGCCTGCGGCAGGTGTTCATCAACATTCTGGACAATGCCATCAAGTATTCGGCCCCCGGCGGACGCATCACGGTCAAGATCTGGCAGGGCGAGTACAAAGCCTTCATTGAGATCATCGATCAGGGCCGCGGCATCCCGCCGGAGGATCTGGAAAACGTCAAGACCAAGTTTTACAAGGGCAGCAACTCGGTGCGGGGCAGCGGCATCGGCCTTGCGCTGGTGGATTCCATTATGACCGCGCTGGACGGCACCATGGACCTCAAGAGCACGCTGGGCCGGGGCACAGTGGTCACGCTGGGGCTGCCGATCTATAAACGATAAGAGATTGTCCATATTTATCTGGTAAGATAGAGGGGCAGTTTTTACGATAGAGAGGGGCCGCAGCGCCCCATAGGAGAGCCAATGAATCAACCGAACAAGGAACGCTTCAAGACGAGTGTGGGCGGGCAGGCCCTGATGGAGGGCATTATGATGCGGGGCCCGAAAAACATCTGCTGTGCTGTCCGCAAGCCCGATGGAACCATTGAGACCAAGGTCGAGCCCACTCCCACCCACGGCGTGTGGACAAAGATTCCGCTGGTGCGGGGAGCCATCTCGATGATTGAAAGCCTGATCATGGGATACAAGTACATGATGTACTCGGCACAGGTGAGCATGGGGGACGACTACGACCCCGCCGAAGAGGAGACTGCCTTTGAAAAATGGGTGGGCGACCATCTGGGGAAAAAGGCCGAAGATATTATGCTGGCGGCAGCTGCCGTGATCGGCGGGCTGTTTGCCATCCTGCTCTTCACCGTTCTGCCCACGGTGCTGGTGGGCGGCCTGAACCATCTGGTGCCGCTGGGCCGCTGGGCCAAGGTGGTGCTGGAGGCGGTGCTCAAGGTCGCCATCTTCCTGACCTACATGGCCGCCATCTCCCGGATGAAGGAGATCCACCGGGTGTTCGAGTACCACGGAGCCGAGCACAAGACCATTGCCTGCTACGAGGCCGGAGAACCCCTCACGGTGGAAAATGTCCGCAAATATACCCGCTTCCACCCCCGGTGCGGCACCAGCTTTTTGATCCTGGTGGTCATCGTCAGCGTGTTCCTGTACAGCGTGCTGCCCTGGTCCAGCACCAGCCTGCGGGTGGTGTTCAAGCTGCTGCTCCTGCCGCTGGTCATGGGCATCAGCTACGAGCTGCTCAAGTGGTGCGGCCGGTCAGACAACATTGCGACCCGCATCATCCGGCAGCCCGGCATCTGGGTGCAGCATTTGACCGTGTTTGAGCCGGACGACAGCATGATCGAGGTGGCCATTGCCGCCGTCACGCCGGTCCTGCCCGAGGACCCGGAGGACGGCAGATGGTAACCGCAGGGATGCTGCCCCGGGCAGCAGTCCGGGAGGTGGAGGCACGCCTGCGCGCCGCAGGCTGCCCCGACGCGGATTTTGACGCGGCCGAGCTCTTCCGGCTGGCAGCGGGCGGGGATGCCCGCCTTGCCGATGCTCCGCTGGGCGCAGAGCAGGCCGAGCGGCTGGAAGCCCTGACGGCCCGCCGCGCGGCCCGGGAGCCTTTGCAGTACCTTTGCGGCAGCTGGCCCTTCCTCGACTTTGAGCTGGCTGTCGGCCCCGGCGTGCTCTGCCCCCGGGCCGATACTGAGGTGGTGGCCGAAGCCGCCGCCGGAATGCTGGCTGGGGTGGAGGCACCCCGGGTGCTCGACCTCTGCGCCGGCACGGGCTGTTTGGGGCTGGGCGTGAAGCGCTTCTGCCCGGCGGCACAGGTCACCAGTCTGGAGAAGAGCCCTGCGGCATACCGCTATCTGGAGCAGAACGCCCATCTCTCCCCGGCGCTGACCATCACCCCGGTGCAGGGAGATCTGTTCACCTACTGGCAGACCCTGCCGGAGGGGCAGCTTGACCTCATTGTGTCGAATCCGCCTTACCTGACCGCCGCCGAGATGGGCGCGCTGCAGCCCGAGGTGGCGCAGGAGCCTGCCATGGCGCTGGAAGCGGGGGAGGATGGGCTGGTATTTTACCGCGCCATTGCGGAACACTACCAGAAAGCTCTGCGCCCCGGCGGTGCCCTTGCCCTGGAGATCGGCTGGCAGCAGCGGGAAGCTGTAACGGCCCTGCTTGCCGCCAACGGGTGGACGGACATCGTGTGCAGAAAAGACTTTGGCGGCAATGACCGCTGTGTGATGGCGAGAAAACAATAAAAATATCTACAACTTCCTGTTGTAATATCTGTAAAGTGTGTTATACTAGTACCGAAAGAATTGGAATGCCCGCGCCTGCGTTTGGCCGCACCGCGCCGGGAACAGATGACAAAGGAGCATGACACTATGGCAAAAAATCAGAACAACAACGTTGCCCCGGCGACCCAGAAGACCGATCCCGGTGCCAAGAAGGATGCGCTGGCCACGGCACTGGCCCAGATCGAGAAGCAGTTTGGCAAGGGCGCTGTGATGAAGCTGGGCGACAACGCCGCCATGCAGGTGGATGCCATCTCGACCGGCAGCATCGGCCTGGACCTGGCACTGGGCGTGGGCGGCGTGCCCCGGGGCCGCATCATTGAGGTGTACGGCCCTGAATCCAGTGGTAAGACCACGCTGGCCCTGCATGTTCTGGCCGAAGCCCAGAAGAAGGGCGGCGATGTTGCCTTCATCGACGTGGAGCACGCGCTGGACCCTGTGTATGCCGAGGCGCTGGGTGTGGATATCAACAACCTGCTGGTCAGCCAGCCCGATACCGGTGAGCAGGCCATGGAGATCTGCGAGGCGCTGGTGCGCTCCGGTGCCATTGATGCCATCGTTGTGGACTCTGTTGCCGCCATGGTGCCCCGCGCTGAGATCGAGGGCGAGATGGGCGACAGCCATGTGGGCCTGCAGGCCCGCCTGATGAGCCAGGCCATGCGCAAGCTGACCAGCGTCATCGGCAAGACCAACACCGTCTGCATCTTCATCAACCAGCTGCGTGAAAAGGTCGGCGTGGTCTACGGCAACCCCGAGGTCACCACCGGCGGCCGCGCCCTGAAGTATTATTCCTCTGTCCGCATCGATATCCGCCGCGTGGAGGGCCTGAAGGATTCTTCCGGCCAGTTCATCGGCAACCATACCCGCGCAAAGATCGTCAAGAACAAAGTGGCTCCTCCGTTCCGTGAGGCGGAGTTCGACATCATGTTCGGCGAGGGCATCTCCAAGATGAGTGAGCTCATCGATCTGGGTGTCAAGCTGGGCATCGTTCAGAAGAGCGGTGCATGGTTCAACTACGGCGATATCCGCCTGGGTCAGGGCCGCGACAATGCCAAGCAGTTCCTGCGCGATAACCCCGAGATCGCCAACGATATCGAGGGTCAGGTGCGCGCCAATGCCGACAAGCTCTATGCCACCCGCCGCCCGGGGGGCAAGGCTGCTGCCGCCCCTGCAGAGGGGGAACCGGCAGCTCCTGCCACAGCAAAGGAGCCGGGGGTCCTCCCGCTGCAGCGAGAGCGAGCTGGATATCATGGTGGAAGAGTAAATGGCCTTTTACAGCCGTGGCCGCCGCCCGCTGGCCGAAGAGGAAAAATCTACCGATGCCGCCAAGGCCCGCACCCGGGCCATGGAGCTGCTGGCCGGGCAGGAGCTTTCCTCGGGCCAGCTGTATGAGCGGCTGAACCGCCGCTATACCCAGCAGACCAGTGCCGCCGTGGTTGCAGAGATGGTGCAGCGGGAGTATATCAACGATGCCCGCTATGCCGAGACCCGTGCCCACGCCCTGCTGGCGGCAAAAAAGAGCCGCCGCGCCGCTGCCCAGAATCTGCGGCAGAAGGGCCTGGCCGCAGGCGAGATCCAGCAGGCGCTGGATGCTGTTTACACCCCCGATGTTTCCGGCGAGGACCCGGAGCTGGAAGTCGCCGCCGCTCTGGTGGAAGGGCATTACCGCAAAAAGCTGGAAGCGGGCCGCAGGGATCTGGTCATTGCGGCCCTGCAGCGGCGGGGATTTTCGTATTCCGTCATTAAGGAAGCCATTCGCAGGGTGGAGGAGGGGGAATAACCCTCTCAGTCAAAGCCTGCGGCTTTGCCAGCTCCCCCGAAGGGGGAGCTTTTCCGGAGCAAATCGTAAAAAATCAAAAGCATCCCTCAAAAGAGAAAGAGAGTATCGCCCCTTATGAAAATTGCATGTATTTCCCTTGGCTGCCCCAAGAACCAGGTCGATCTGGACGTGATGGTGCACATCCTGCTTTCGGCCGGTCACGAGACGGTGGCCGACCTGGGTGAAGCCGATGTTATTCTGGTCAACACCTGCGGCTTTATCGAGAGCGCCAAGACCGAGGCCATTGAGAACATTCTGGAGGCCTGCGCCTACAAGCAGCAGAACCCGGAGCTGAAGGTCATCGTCACCGGCTGCCTGGCCGAGCGTTACCGCAGCCAGATCGAGGAGGAGATCCCCGAGGTGGATGCTGTGGTGGGCTGTGCCTCCAACAAGGCCATTGACACCATCGTGGCCCGCCTGTTCCACGGTGAGAACCATCTGGAAAGCTACGGTGCCAAAAAGGACTTCCCGCTGGGCGGCAAGCGTGTCATCGGCACGCCTGCCCACTATGCGTACTTAAAGATCGCAGAGGGCTGCAACAACCGCTGCCACTACTGCGCTATCCCCGGCATCCGCGGCCCGCTGCACAGCCGCGATCTGGCCGACTGCGTGGCCGAGGCCCGCTGGCTGGCCGGTGAGGGCGTGAAGGAGCTGATCGTGGTGGCCCAGGACCCCACCGCCTATGGCGAGGACTGGGGCAAGCCCGGCAGCATCTGTGAGCTGCTGGACAAGCTGAACAAGGTGCCGGGCCTTGAGTGGATCCGCATCATGTACGCCTACCCGGAGCGCATCACCGATGACTTTATTGCTGCCATGAAGCGGAACGAGAAGGTGGTGCCTTATCTTGACCTGCCCATCCAGCACTGCAACGATACCATCCTCAAAAACATGAACCGCCGCTCCAACCGCGCAGAGCTGCTGGAGGTCATCGGCAAGCTGCGCCGGGAGATCCCCGGCATCACCCTGCGCACCACCCTGATCGCGGGCTTCCCCGGCGAGACCGAGGAGCAGTTTGAGGACCTGTGCAACTTCGTCAAGGAGGTCAGATTTGACCGTCTGGGCTGCTTTGCCTATTCTGCCGAGGAGAACACCGTGGCCGCAAAGATGGACGGCCAGATCGATCAGGAGACCAAGGACCGGCGCGCGGAGCTGGTGATGCAGATCCAGACCGGCATCATGGCCCAGAAACAGGCCGAAAAGGTGGGCCAGACCGTCCGTGTGCTCTGTGACGGCATCGACGAGGAGAGCGGCCTGTACCTCTGCCGCACCACCGGCGATGCCCCCGAGGTGGACGGCAATGTCTGCGTTTCCAGCGAGGAGCCGCTCTACCCCGGCCAGTTCTATGATGTGCTGGTGGAGGACAGTGACCTTTACGATCTGTACGGCACGGTTGCAAAATAACAAATTGGAGGAATCTATATGAATCTGCCCAATAAGCTTACCCTGACCCGCATCATTCTGGTGCCGGTGTTCATGGTCTTCGTTTCCCTGACCCAGATCGGCACGGAAGATTTCAACCCCACCTGGTATCTGGTGGCAGGCATCATCTTTGCCGCGGCCAGTTTTACCGATTTTCTGGACGGCCATCTGGCCCGCAAGTGGAACATGGTGACCGACTTTGGCAAGTTTGCCGACCCGCTGGCCGACAAGCTGCTGACTACCGTGGCCTTCATTTACATGCTGCGGGACGGCGTGTGCAGCCCGGTGGTGCTCTGCATCATCCTGGCCCGCGAGTTCGCCGTGTCCGGTCTGCGGATGGTGGCCGCCGGTGCTAAGGACGGCAAGGTCATCGCCGCCAATATGTGGGGCAAGGTCAAGACCGTGCTGCAGATGCTGACCATCATCTTCTACTACTTCGGCACCGCATTGACCTGGGGCAATTTCATTATGATAGGCGCTGACTGCGTGTTCCTCTCTTACTGCCTGTGCTGGCTGGTGGCCATTGCCACTGCCATCTCCGGCATCAAGTACCTGTGGGACAACCGCAGCTTCATCAATACCGCAAAATGATCAAGAAGATCGCCATTCTCTGTTCCATCTTCCTGAACCTCTGCATCGTGCGGTGGGAGCCGGTGGCCATCCGGATGACCTGGGAAGCGGTGGGCAGCCAGACCTTTACCTTTTACACCGAGAACTCCAATGTCTTTGCGTTCTTCGTCTGCCTGCTGGTGGCGGTGTGTCAGGTGATCTGCCTGTTCACGGGGCGGCAGCTGCCCCGCTGGGTCAAGACGCTCAAGTACATTGCCACCTGCTGCCTGACCATGACCTTCCTGACCGTGGTGTTCGTGCTGGGGCCCTACTGTGCCGACCAGGGCGGCGTGGTGTTTCTGCTGACCGAGAGCTCCATGCTCTACCACCACCTGCTCAACCCGCTGTGTGCCTTTGTCTCCTTTGTCCTGCTGGAACGGGAGCCAAAGCTGCCTGCGCGGTGCGTTCCGCTGGCGCTGGTTCCCACGATGCTCTATGGCTCTGTGGCCCTCTGGGCCAATTACCAGCGGCTCATCACCGGGCCTTACCCGTTCCTGCTGGTCTATCAGCAGACCACCCGGCAGACGGTGCTGTGGTGTGCGGCCATCCTGGCCATGAACCTGCTCTATGCCTGGCTTGTCTGGCGGCTGGGCGGGAATCGCCGCAAAAAGAGAAATGTGGGCTTGCTTTTCAGAAGCTGAGATGCAAAAAAGGCTCTCTGCCGGTTTTGGCAGAGAGCCTTTTCTCGTATTTTGCTTACAGCAGGGGAATCCCGGCCTTTGCGCAGGCCGCGCGGGTGGCTTCGTCCCAGACGCTTGCCTGTACTTCGCCGATGTGGGCGCTGCCCAGCAGCAGCATGCACAGACGGCTCTGGCCGATGCCGCCGCCGATGGTGTAGGGCAGCTCACCGTTCAGCACTGCCTTGTGGAAGGGCAGGGTGCGGCGGTCGTCACAGCCTGCCATGGTCAGCTGCCGGTCCATGCTCTCGGGGCTGACGCGGATGCCCATGCTGCTCAACTCGTAGCTGCACTGCAGGGGCTCGTTCCAGAACAGCAGGTCGCCGTTCAGGTCCCAGTCGTCGTAGTCGGGGGCGCGGCCGTCATGGGGCTTGCCGCTCTTCAGGGGAGCACCGATCTTCATCAGGAAGGTGGTGCCGTTCTCCTTTACAAAGGCGTTCTCGCGCTCCTTCGGGGTCAGGTCAGGGTACTTGTCCTCCAGCTCCTGGGTGGTGATAAAGGTCACGTTGGGGGTGTGAAGGGGCAGATCCTGTAGCTGGGGGAACATGGCGTGCAGGTTCATCTCGGTGGCGCAGACGGCCGACACGATGGAGCGCACCACATTCTTCAGGTAGGCCTCGCTGCGGTCCTCCTCGCGGATGACCTTCTCCCAGTCCCACTGGTCCACATAGACGGAGTGGAGGTTGTCCAGCTCCTCGTCCCGGCGGATGGCGTTCATGTCGCAGTACAGGCCCTTGCCCACGCGGAAGCCGTAGTCCTTCAGGGCCTTGCGCTTCCACTTTGCCAGCGACTGCACCACCTGTGCCTCAATGCCGCTGTCCCGGATGTCAAAGGTGACCTTGCGTTCCACGCCGTTCAGGTCATCGTTCAGGCCGGTGGAAGCCTCCAGAAACAGCGGAGCCGACACGCGGTAGAGGTTCAGCGTGGCACACAGGGTGTCGGCGAACAGCCGCTTCACGGTGCCGATGGCACGCTGGGTGTCGTACAGGTTCAGCGCGGGCGTGTAGTTCTGCGGGATCATCGTTTTGCTCATAACAGTTTACCCCTCTCTTTCCGTTCTCCGCCGCCGAATTGCGGCACCGGAACGGCTTTCCCTTTAATACAGTAAATTATGGCACAATTTCAGAGCGTTGTAAAGGGGAGAACGCAAAGCCGGTGCAATTCGGGAGCTTACGCCTCTGCCACGGCCTCGATCTCGCACAGGACACCCTTGGGCAGATCCTTGACAGCAACGCAGCTGCGGGCGGGTTTGGAGGTGAAGTACTTTGCGTAGACCTCGTTGAAGGCGGCAAAGTCGGCGATATCGGCCAGGAAGCAGGTGGTCTTGATGACCTTGTCGTAGCCGGAACCGGCGGCTTCCGGGATCGCACCCACGTTCTTGCAGCTCTGCTCGGTCTGGGCGGCGATGCCCTCGGGCACAGTGCCGTCCGCAGGGTTCACAGGGATCTGGCCGGAGGTGTAGACAAAACCGCCTGCGATGAAGCCCTGGGAGTAGGGGCCGATCGCGCCGGGAGCTTTTTCAGTAGCGATGACTTTCATGGAAAATACCTTCTTTCTGTGTGTTTGATGGAGCTTTTCTCTTCGGGGAGAAAAATTCTGCTGTTTGAAGTCTACACCATGCGGCGGGATGTGTCAATCCGGGAGGGACTTTTTGCCCATGCGGCCTTTACAAGCGGGCAAAAAGGCGGTATCCTTAATCTATTGATACACCACCCTTCAGGAGGAACCCATGGATATCCGCCAGCTGCACTATTTTCTGGTTTTGTGCGAAGAAATGAACTACACCCGCGCGTCACAGCGGCTGTTTCTGTCGCGGCAGGCCCTGCGGCAGAGCATCACGGCGCTGGAAGCCGAGCTCTGCGGCCCGCTGTTCGTCAGCGCCCACCACAAGCTCTCGCTTACCGAGCGGGGGCTGAGTCTGCAGCGCCATGCGGCCCCGGTGGTGGAACAGTTCCAGCAGATGCAGGCGGCCCTCCATGCGGAGATCCAGTCGGCCCAGCCGGTGCGCATCGGCATCAGCGTCTCGCTGGTGCCGGACTATCTGCCCGGCCTTGAGACCCAGCTGGACAAGTTCCGCCAGCAGTACCCCCACATCGAGATGCGCTTCCGCCTGCTGGACAACGACGCCGTGGCCGAGGGCGTGGAGCAGGGCGAGCTGGATGCGGGCCTTGTGATGGACCTGGGCTGTGCCGCACCGGTGCTGGCCCGCACCACCCTGCGGGCCGACCCGGCCTGCCTGCTGGTGCCGCGCGGCCATCCCTTCTGGGAGAAGGAGCGGGTGCCGCTTTCGGCCCTGCGGGGCCAGCGGGTGCTGCTGCCCAGCCTGCGGCAGGATCTGTTCAGCCCCCTGTGGGATGCCTGCGCCAGGGAGGGCTTTGCGCCCAACGCGGAGATCGGCCCCAGCTTCTATCAGGCGTACTATCTGGTCCAGGAGCAGCTCTGCACCTGCCTGACCCGCTACGAGCCGGGAGCACGGCGGGAGCTGGACCGGGTGCGTGACGTGCTGCTGGAAGATCTGCCGCCCCTCTGCGTTTCGATGGTGCAGCGGCGGGACCACAACTCGGCCTATCTTGACCTGCTGCGGGGCTACCTGATGGAGGTCATCGGGGGCGCGGCATCCCTGCCGCCCCGGCGGGGCCGCCCGGCAAAGCCCTTCTACAACTTCCCGGTGCTGTCCAGCGCCGCCCCCAAGGCGGCACCGCAGCACCCGGCTCCGGGCACCCAGCTGCCCTTTGCGGGCGGAAACAACTTCCGGGAGCTGGGCGGCTACGAGGCCGACGAGGGCAAGCATGTCAAGTGGGGGCAGATTTACCGCGGCATTCCCACCGGACTGCTGACCGGGGCGGCTGACCGCAAGCTGCTGGACAGCCTGGGCCTGCGGCTCATCCTTGACCTGCGCAGCGAGTCCGAGGCAGTGAAGCAGCCTGACTATGTGCCCGATGGCGCGCGGCTGGTGCGCATCTGCGGGCTTTGCCACCCGGACGGAAGCGAGATCTCCTTCTCTCCCGGGGACATTGAAAAGCTGCTCAAGGGCAAGAAGGACGAGAAACATAACCTCGCCGATGCCATGTATGAGCAGATGCTCTTCCGCAATAAGGCCTACAAGGAGCTGTTCCGGGCGCTGGAGGCGGGCGAAACGCCGATCCTGTTCCACTGCTCCGGCGGGAAAGACCGCACCGGCGTGGCGGCCATGCTCATCCTGCTGGCGCTGGGGGCTTCCGATGAAACGATCTGTCAGGATTTTGTCCGGACCAATGTCTGCCGCCGCCCGGAGCTGGAAAAGATCTGGGCCGCCCATGCCGAAGAGATCGAGGCGCATCCCGAACAGAAGCAATTCTATCAGGGCATTGCCGGTGTCCACCCGGAATCGGCTCCCTTTGTGCTGGACACCATCCGCAAAGAATATGGCACCACCGATGCCTATCTCGAGGCGGAATACGGCCTGACCCCCGCCCGCCTGATGCGGCTGCGGCGGATGTATCTGGAATAATGGCTGTTTTTTTAGAAAATTCCTTTCACTTTACTTGACATTGTACCAAATGTTTCGTAATATAAGAAGTAGTATGGAATCCATGACGCTGCGTGCAGGGATCTTCCGCAACCAAAGTTCAATGGGGCTTCATCTGCCCGTTTTTATATGAAAACCTTGTAGATAAAAAAGCTGCATCAGGCCGCAGGGGCAAACATGCCCTTTTTGTGCGGTGCTGTTGTCTGTTTTGTTGTTGAGAGCTTGATTTTGTATTGTTGACCCACGCCTTGCGCGGCAGCGTCTCCAGATTTTAGTTGTTTTGAACTTTAATTGTAAGGAGAGTGAACACGATGTCCCCGATCATTCTGTTGATCGTGGTCGTGGTTGCTGCTGTTGCTGCCGGCGCGGGTTATTTTATTGGTTACAACAACCGTAAAAAGACCGCCGAGGCACAGATCGGCAGCGCAGAAGCCGAGGCTACCCGCCTGGTGAACGAAGCAATCAAGACCGCTGACCAAAAACGAAAAGAAGCTGTTCTGGAAGCCAAGGACGAGGCTTTCCGCCTGAAAGCCGAGGTCGATGCCCAGAAGGCAGAGGCCGACAAGGAGATCAAGCAGCGCCGTGCTGAGATCAGCCGCCAGGAGAATCGCATTGACCAGAAGGAAAATGCGCTGGACCGCAAGACCGAAGCCCTGGAAAAGAAGGAAGAAGAGCTCAAGAAAAAGCACGAGGAGGCCGACAGCCGTCTGGCTGAGGTGGATGCCATCCGTGCCAAGGAGATGGAGCGCCTGGAGACCCTGGCGGGCCTGAGCCAGGAGGATGCCCGCGAAGTGCTGCTGCACAAGGTGGACGAGGAGCTCACCCACGAGAAGGCTGTCCGTGTGGCTGCCTACGAGACCGACCTGAAGGAAAACTGCGATAACATCGCCCGCAACATGATCGGTCAGGCCATCAGCCGCTGCGCCGCTGACCACTGCAGCGAGACCACCGTCAGCGTGGTGCCCCTGCCCAGCGACGAGATGAAGGGCCGTATCATCGGCCGTGAGGGCCGCAACATCCGCGCGCTGGAAACTGCCACCGGCGTGGATCTTATCATCGACGATACCCCGGAGGCCATCACCCTGTCCTCCTTTGACCAGACCCGCCGCGAGGTTGCCCGCATGACGCTGGAGCGCCTGATCGGTGATGGCCGCATCCACCCCGCCCGCATTGAGGAGACGGTGGAGAAGTGCCGCCACGACCTTGAGCTGCAGATGAAGCGGGAGGGCGAGCGCGCCGTGATGGAGCTTGGCATCCACGGCCTGCACCCCGACCTCATCAAGCTCATCGGCCGCCTGAAGTACCGCACCAGCTTTGGCCAGAACGCGCTGACCCACAGCATGGAGGTGGCCTGGCTGGCCGGTCTGCTGGCAGGCGAGATGGGCGTGAACGTCACGCTGGCCCGCCGTGCCGGTCTGCTGCATGATATCGGCAAGGCCCTTGACCATGAGATCGAGGGTAGCCATGTCCAGATCGGTGTGGATATCTGCCGCAAGTACAAGGAAAACACCCAGATCATCCATGCCATTGAGGCCCACCACGGCGATGTGGAGCCCAAGACCCCGCTGGCCTTTATCATTCAGGCCTGCGATGCCATCAGTGCCGCACGTCCCGGTGCCCGCCGCGAGAACGTGGAGAGCTATGTCAAGCGTCTGGAAAATCTGGAGGAGATCTCTTCCAGCTTTGAGGGCGTGGAGCAGGCCTTTGCCGTTCAGGCCGGCCGCGAAGTCCGCATCATGGTCAAGCCCGATGTCATCAGCGATGATCAGGTCATCCTGCTGGCCCGCCAGATCGCCAAGAAGATCGAGGATACCCTCGATTATCCCGGCCAGATCAAGGTCAACGTCATCCGCGAGAGCCGCGCCATCGAGTACGCGAAGTAAGATCAGAACCAAGAGGAGCCCGTTGTGTTCGCACAGCGGGCTCCTTTTTTGTCTGTGAGTCTCTCGGGCGCGTCGTGTCAGATCTCCGGGCAGGGGTGCAGGTTTATGAGACCGCCTATCCTGCTTTTCCTGCTGGGAGAGGTGTCATTGCGAAGCAATGACAAAGAGGACTACTATAGACTGAAGCGATTTCAACTCTTAATAAAATGAAGTGAACGAAGTTAAATGTACTCCATGGAAATACAATCTGTGACTTTAATACAAGAACTGTCCTTGCATAAAATACAGCACAGGAGAAAAACTATACAAAAATTAGTTTCCATTTTCGGCGGGATGTTGGACAAAGGGGAGAAATGGGCCTTTTTGGAGGACAAATTCCCGAAAAACCCTTTTCAACGGCGGGGAACAGCGGTATAATGCGGCCATGGCACAAGGGTGTGCAGAAGCTCCAGAGGGGGAGCAGAGCCCCTTGTGCATTTTCAGAAATTGATGCTTTATCAGTGTAGAGCATTAAAGAGAGGGGAAAACATATATGAAATTCGATCGTCGTATTTCGCGCCGCAGCTTCCTGGCAGCTGCCGGTGTCACCTCTGCCGCGCTGGCTCTGACAGCCTGCGGCGGCTCTTCCAGCTCCATGGCTGCATCTTCTGCAGCCAGCGGCGCTTCCTCTGCTGCGGCTGGCACCGCACAGGGCGGCACCCTGAACATCATGCTGGAGACCGAGGTCCAGTCTCTGGACCCCCAGGTGGCCACCGACGGCACCTCCTTTGAGGTCATCGCGGATTACACCGATGGCCTGATGCAGATGGATGCTGACGGTGCAGCAGTTCCCGCCATGGCGGAGACTTATGACATCAGCGAGGACGGCAAGACCTACACCTTCCACCTGCGCGATGCAAAGTGGTCCAACGGTGAGGCCGTGACCGCCGCTGACTTTGTGTTTGGCTGGCAGCGTGCCGTAGACCCCGCCACCGCTTCCGAGTATTCCTACATGCTGTCCGACATTGGTCAGGTGGTCAACGCCGCTGAGATCATTGCCGGTGAAAAGCCCGTTACCGACCTGGGCGTGACCGCTGTGGATGACAAGACCCTGGAGGTGCAGCTGAACGTTCCTGTCAGCTACTTCCTGAGCCTGATGTACTTCCCCACCTTCTACCCGGTGAACGAGGCCTTCTACAACACCTGCGCTGACACCTTTGGCACCAGCCCCGAAACGGTGCTGTCCAACGGCGCGTTCGTGCTGACCGATTATCAGCCCGCCGCCACCGCCTTTGCGATGGAAAAGAACCCCGATTACTATGATGCGGATAAGATCGCTCTGGACGGTCTGGCCTATCAGGTCATCAAGGACAGCCAGCAGGCTTTGATGAGCTATCAGACCGGCACACTGGATATCACCCTGCTGAACGGTGAGCAGGTCGATCAGGTCAAGGATGATCCCGAGTTTACCAGCGTGGGTGCCGGTTACCTGTGGTACATCAGCCCCAACATCGACGCTGTGCCCGATCTGGCAAACCTGAACCTGCGCAAGGCCATGACCTTTGCGCTGGATCGTGATGCCATTACCGGCGATGTGCTGAAGGATGGCTCCACCCCCGCATACACCGCTGTTCCCGCACAGTTTGCAACCGGCTCCGACGGCAGCGATTTCAGCGCCGACCAGACCAAGTTTGCAGATGACTGCGCTTATGACCCCGAGAAGGCCAAGGAGTTCTTTGAGACCGCCAAGGCTGAGCTGGGCAAGGATACCTTCACCTTTGATATGGTGGTGGATGCCGACGATGCACCCCAGAAGGTGGCTCAGGTCGTCAAGGAGCAGCTGGAGACCACGCTGGAGGGCCTGACCATCAACCTGACCGTGGAGCCCAAGAAGCAGCGTGTGCAGGATATGCAGGACGGCACCTTTGAGCTGGGCCTGACCCGCTGGGGCCCCGACTACGCCGACCCCATGACCTATCTGGGTATGTGGGTGACCGGCAATTCCAACAACTACGGTCTGTGGAGCGATGCCGACTACGATGCCATCATTGACGAGTGCACCACCGGTGATCTGTGCACCGACCCCGAGGGTCGCTGGGCTGCCCTGTACGAGGCCGAGCAGATCGTTCTGGAGCAGGCGGTCATCTTCCCCCTGTACGGCCAGTGCAACGCTGAGATGATTTCCTCTGCCGTCAAGGGTGTCGAGCATCACCCCTGCGCTCTGAACCGTGTGTACAAGAACACCACCAAGAGCGAGTAAACAACTGAATCGCTGAACAAGGCCGCACAGTGGCCCGCAAAGAGCCACTGTGCGCCTTTTTGGCATTGTGCCTGTCCGCGGCAGACGAACGACTGACCGCGAGATCCCGGAAGGAAAAGGGGGTCCACCCGACGTGAAAAAATATACGCTCAAGCGAATCCTGACCTCGCTGTTCACACTGCTGGCAATTTTGCTGGTGCTGTTTATCCTGATGCAGCTGATGCCTGGTTCGCCCTTCAATGATGAAAAGCTGACGCCCGATATGCGGGCTGCCCTGTACGCAAAGTACGGCCTGGATCAGCCCATCTACATCCAGTTCTTCCGCTATGTGGGCAATATGCTCCGGGGAGATCTTGGCGTGAGCTATAACATCTCCAAGAATACACCCATCTCCCAGCTCATCCAGAGCCGCCTGCCCATCTCCATTCAGGTGGGCGGCATGGCCGTGACGCTGGGTGCCGCTGTGGGCCTGGTGCTGGGCATCATTGCCGCACTCAAGCGGGATACCATTTTTGATACCATCGCCACCATCATCTCGGTCATCGGCGTGTCGGTGCCTTCCTATGTGTTCGCACTGGCCCTGAGCTATGCCTTTGGCTTCAAGCTCCGCTGGTTCCCAATGCTGTTCTCCGCCAAGGATGTCTTTGGTTCCAGCGTCCTGCCCAGCATCTCGCTTTCCATGTTCACCATGGCCTCCATGGCCCGCTTTACCCGCAGTGAGATGATCGAAGTCCTTGATTCCGATTACATGCTGCTGGCCGAGAGCAAGGGCATCTCCGGCCCGGCGCTGATCTTCCGCCATGCCCTGCGCAATGCCCTCATCCCCATCATCACGGTGCTGGCACCCCTGATCGTGGATCTGATGACCGGCTCGCTGGTGGTGGAAAAGATCTTCGCCATTCCCGGCGTGGGCAGCCTGCTGGTCACGGCCATCCAGTCCAACGATTACAACGTGGTCATTGGCCTGAGCTTTATTTACAGCGCCATGTACATTGGCATCATGCTGGTCGTTGACCTGCTCTACGGCATCATCGATCCGCGCATTCGTCTGGCAAAGGGGGATGACTGATATGGCAGAAAAAGCGATCCGCCTGGGCGGCGAATCCACAGCGGATGCCATCGTCAGTGCGGTGGATTCCCTGTATCCCGAGCACACCTTTGAGGACAAGGAGTTTGCCCTCAAGCACAACGACGATGAGATCGCCGTGGATACCAACTTTGCGGCCCAGAGCTTCTGGAAGGATGCCATCCTCCGCTTCTTCGGCAAGAGGAGCGCCGTGCTGGGCCTGATCCTGATCGTCGTCATCGTGCTGCTGGCCGTTTTTGGCCCGGGCATGAACAGTTATACCTACTCCGGCCAGGATCTGAGCCAGAAGAACTTTGCTCCCCGTGTGCCGGGCATCGAGCGCCTCGGCATCCTGGACGGCAGCGAGAAGATGAGCACCACCACCGGCAGCAAGAGCGTCAACGCCTATGTGGAAAAGGGCAAGGACGATGTCTACTACTGGTTCGGCAGTGACCTGTACGGCCGCGACATCTGGACCCGCACCTGGGAGGGTGCCCGTGTCTCCCTGATCATCGCGGTGGCCGCTGCTGTCATCGATATGGTCATCGGCATGAGCTATGGCCTGATCTCTGGTTACTTTGGCGGCAGGGTGGATATGGTGATGCAGCGCTTCCTTGAGGTGGCCAATGGCATCCCCCGTCTGGTCATCGTTACGCTGCTGCTGCTGGTGCTGCAGCCCGGCATGGTCACCATCATCTTTGCCCTGATGCTGACCGAGTGGGTGGGCATGAGCCGCATCGCCCGCGCCGAGATGCTCAAGCTGAAGGATCAGGAATTTGTGCTGGCCTCCCGCACGCTGGGTGCAGGCAGCTTCTTTATCATCTTCAAGGAAGTGCTGCCCAACATCATCGGACCCATCATTACGCAGGTCATGTTCAGCATCCCCACCGCCATCTTTACCGAAGCATTCCTGTCCTTTGTGGGTCTGGGCATCCCGGTGCCCCAGTGCTCGCTGGGTTCTTTGATCAGTGAGCTGTACAACAGCTTCACCACCCACCCCTATCAGATCATTCCGCCCATTGTGGTGATGAGCCTGCTGATGCTCAGCTTCAATCTGGTGGCCGATGGTCTGCGCGAGGCCCTGGACCCCAAGATGAAGAGTATGTAAGGAGGAACACCCCATGCCTGAGAACAAAAAAGAACAGGTCTTGTCGGTGCGAGACCTTGATATCACTTTTAAGACCACCGCAGGCCCGGTGCACGCCATCCGGGGCGTGAACATCGACCTGTACAAGGGCGAGACCGTTGCGCTGGTGGGCGAGTCCGGCTCCGGCAAGTCCGTGACCATGAAGGCCGCCATGGGCATTCTGGCCAAGAACGCCACCGTGAACAGCGGCTCCATCCAGTTCAGCTACCACCATGCAGACGGCTCTCCCGAGACGGTGGACCTGCTGCAGAAAGACAAAAAGTGGATCCGCCGCCACATCAATGGAAAGCGCATCGCCATGGTGTTCCAGGACCCCATGACCAGCCTTGACCCCACCATGACCATCGGCAAGCAGATCATGGAGGGAATGCTCTGGCACTTCAAGATGCCCAAGGCCGAGGCCTACAAAAAGGCACTGGAGCTGCTGGAAGAGGTGGGCATCACCGATGCGGAAAAGCGGATGAAGAATTACCCCCACCAGCTATCCGGCGGTATGCGCCAGCGCGTGGTCATTGCCATTGCCCTGTCCTGCGACCCCGACCTGCTCATCTGCGATGAGCCCACCACGGCACTGGACGTGACGATCCAGGCCAAGATCCTGGAGCTGATCCGAAGCATCCAGAAGGAGCGCGGCATCTCGGTCATTTACATCACCCACGACCTGGGCGTTGTGGCAAAGGTGGCCGACTATGTGGATGTCATGTACGCGGGCAAGATCGTGGAGACCGGCACCATTGATGAGATCTTCTACGACCCCAAGCATCCCTACACCTGGGGCCTGCTGTCGGCCATGCCCGATCTGGACACCGCCGATGACCGTCTGTACACCATCCCGGGCTCTCCGCCGAACCTGCTGCATGAGAAGCCGGGCGATGCCTTTGCACCCCGCAACCGCTTTGCTCTGCACATCGATGATGAAGTCGATCCTCCCATGTTCAAGATCAGCGAGACCCACTATGCGGCCACCTGGCTGCTGGACCCCCGGGCCCCCAAGGTGGAAATGCCGCCGGAGCTGGCCCAGCGCATCAGCCGCATGAAAGCGGATGCAGAAAAGATCAAGGAGGCGGAATAAATGGCTGCACAGAGCGCGACCCCGCTTCTGAAAGTAGAGGGCCTGAAACAGTATTTCAAGGTGAACAAGAACTTCACCGTTAAGGCTGTGGACGACGTGAGCTTTGAGATCTACCCCGGCGAGACCTATGGTCTGGTGGGCGAATCCGGCTCCGGCAAGTCCACCATCGGCCGGAGCATCATCCGGCTGTACGACCCCACCGCAGGCAAGATCACCTTTGACGGGCAGGACATCAGCGGACACCTGAGCCACGCACAGAACAACACCCTGCGCACCCAGATGCAGATGATCTTCCAGGACCCCATGGCCAGCCTAAACCCCCGCAAAAAGGTGGAGGACATCATCGGCGAGGGACTGGACATCCACCACATGTACAAGACCCCGGCGGAGCGCCGGGAGAAGGTGGAGAAAATTCTTGCCAAGGTGGGCCTTGCCCCGGAGCACGCCGAGCGTTATCCCCATCAGTTCTCGGGCGGCCAGCGCCAGCGCGTGGGCATCGCCCGCGCCCTGATCATGAACCCCAAGCTCATCATCGCCGACGAGTGCATCTCGGCACTGGATGTGTCCATTCAGGCGCAGGTGGTCAACCTGATGAAGGATATCCAGCAGGAGACCGGCACGGCCTACCTCTTCATTGCCCATGACCTTTCCATGGTCAAGTATATCTCTGACCGCATCGGGGTGCTCCATCTGGGCCACCTGCTGGAGACCGGCACCACCGAGGAGATCTTTGAGCATCCCATCCACCCCTACACCCGGAGCCTGCTGTCGGCCATCCCGCTGCCCAACCCTGTTGTGGAAAAGCGCCGCGTGGCCGAGACCTACGATTACGCCGCCTCCGGCATCGATTACAGCCTGGGTACCAGCCACCATGTTGCGGGCAGCCACTACGTCAAGTGCACAGACGCAGAGTTTGCCCAGTGGTGCAGGTAGACCATATCCTCCCAGCAAATGCAAAGCGCCCCCGCACACCGGTGTTTCCGGCAGGCGGGGGCGCTGCTTTTTGTAGGAAATTCAGAAGGTCAGCCGCATCTGGTACCACACCACGCCGCCGTGGGTGGAGCCGGAAACGCCTTCGCTGACAAAGCCGAAGCCGGCGTAATAGTGCACGAGCCTGTCCTTGCAGGTGAGCACCAGCCCCCTGCGGCCCTGAGCCTTTGCATCGGCGATGGCCCGGCGGAGCAGCTGCCCGGCCAGGCCCTGCTTCCGGTATTCGGGCAGGGTGTTCACCCCAAAGATCATCTGCCACGCCCCATGGGCATCGTGCAGGGAAGCGTCGGCGTACATCTCGTCTGTCAGGTCGGGGGTATCGGTCACAAAGCCGTCCACAAAGGAGACGAGCTTCTCGTCCTCGAACAGCAGCCAGAAGTGGTCGGCATAATGGGTCAGCCGCCCGGCAAATTCTTCTTTTGTGGCCGCCTCCGCAGCCGGAAAGCAGGCCGCCTCCACGGCGGCAATGGCATCCAGATCTTCAAAGGTGGCAGTACGGATCTTTTGCATAGTCATTCTCCAGAGTTTGATTTATTGAGCTGAGTATACCACACCATCCCGCAAAGCGCCAGCAAAACAAAAAGAACCACTTAGTCTTTGCAAATAACCTTTGAACCTTCACCATCAATTACAATTCCCTGACGG